>Ga0209777_10001174_pt1 | contig 39182 bp, 28 predicted proteins | sample FrelakmetHBP12HB_FD_187147 | JGI IMG/M metagenome (GOLD analysis project Ga0209777, IMG submission 187147) | Freshwater lake sediment microbial communities from the University of Notre Dame, USA, for methane emissions studies -HBP12 HB (SPAdes)... | ecosystem: Environmental > Aquatic >...
CGTTCGACGATCAGCGACGAAGAGTTCGCCGGCTACCAGGCTGCCTGCCCTCCCGATGTAAAGCTGGTGGGGATTCGAGTCAAGTCGGATAAATTTGCACCCAGGCTTTATCGTTTGGGCGAGATGCCGATTCTGCGCGGAACATTCTGGAGATTAAATGACATATCCGGCTTGTTGTGGGGAAGTGGCTTCAAGCCACGAATTGGTACCTACGACGGTTGGGAAATTCCGCTTCCCATGCGGATTGACATCCAGCATGGGGATGCTTCGATCGAGAGGGTGGCGCAGGATATTTTCGGGTTAACGAAGCTTAATTACAACGCTTGCCGGCTCGGGGACTCGGACCCGGTCACGATTGGCTTCTCGGATGCTGTTGGCGAAATTCTGGTTTCCAACCCGGCAGTAACAAGTCGGCGACCGCAATTTCGTTTTTATATATAGAACACCCATGGTTATTTCTCTTTTGTAGGGTTAAATAATTCAGAATAGTTTTGGTTGCAAAGCATCGGGAGGGGGAGGGGGTTCAATATTAAAGAAACTACTCCTCCGGAAGCGGCAATCAGCATCACATCGCGACCTGCCACCCGGTCGAGCCGAGAAGCAAATTCTAGTCGCGCCCAGTCCGGAAGCCAGTAATAGGAAGGCACGCCAGGAGCAATTTCCCAGTAGGCGTCTGGAATGGACACCCCCGCAAAATGATACTTACATGCTACTTCACCTACAATGCAAACATCTTCATCAAGAGCATAATTCTGTTCCAAACTATTGAGAGCTTCAAATTCCTGACCTGCAATAAAGTGCCTTCCTGTAGCTTGATCCCAGCCATGAAAACTAAGCTCCCAAAGCGGCAACTGATCGTGATGACAACATTCAAAAGCTGATTGCAAACATTCAAGAGGTCTCATACTCAACCATTGAAGTATATCAATACCCAATGAAGTGAATTCCTGATCTTGCCGATGAATTATTCAGAAACTGGGAAGGAATCCAGAACGTTTATTACGCGTTTCCCATAACCTCGCACCACCTTACCCGACTTGGATTAAACCAGTAAACCATGCAAGTAAGAATCGTCTCTCTTCGCGAAAGGTGGCATCGATTTTCTCCTACTCCAAAACTACTACAGCATGAACGCCTATAGGCAGCAATTGTATTTTGATGTAAGGAGCAGCCACCGTGAAGGCTAGGTTCTGCATTTGAGGAGCCAGGTAGACCCGCGCAGGTACAGCGCCATCAATACGCACTTTTATGGATAAACCGCTAGTCAAACAACTCTGATCAACATGAGGAATGCTCTGCCAGGACCTACGTGGATGGTAAGACACCAGATGGAGGATTTGGCGCTTCGGGTGATGGCTGGATTCCGGCTGTTGATGTAGGGTAACCTCGACCCAACCGGGCGTGTCGGGCAGCACCAACGCTGGGGGCAGAAAGCTGCGGATAAGGCCAACCGCCATTTCCCGATATGCCCAGTAGTCCCAATTGCGATAACCGCCAAAAAGCGGGGCAGCATAGTACAGCACATTCTTTTTGCAAACCGCAATGGGCGCATCCAGCGAATCTCCCACCGGGGCATGTTGATGGCTGGTGAAATGTTCCCAGGTACGGTTGAATAAAGCACGCTTGATCTGCCCAAAGCATTCTGTACCCTGGACCGGTTTTACAAGGTTTGCCTGGTCATAGAAGATATAATCATAGTCCGAGGTCAACTCACTCTCACCCAGCATCGAGTTATCTGGGCGCAAGTAGCAAGGCTGTGTGGGAGCCGGCCCGAGGTAAGTGACCGGGAAATCGCCAATCTGGAACTGCCTGGTAACGGGATCGAGCGCGCCTGTACCGCTGATTACCAATTTCCCGCCCTGCTCCCGGTAGGTTTCGAGCTTGTTCTGCCAAGTGCAAGTGAGTGGAGAACCATCCGGGACAAATACCGCAACGTAGCGAGCCAAGTCAATGGTCTCATCCACCACGTCGAACTGGATGCCTGCTTCGAGCAGCATCTGAGCCGCTCCTTCCACTTCTGGATTGAGCGAGCCCACTCCAGGAAGTGAGCCGGCCGTTTGCCCCATGGTCAGTAAGGCCATCTCCGCAGCAGGTTGGGCGCCCTCCAGCCAGGGTTCCAATGCCTCAACCCTCGCGTAGGACTTGCCGATCAGACGGTAGACTGCTGGGTCAAGGGTGCCCAAGGGATGAAGCTGGTCGCCGATACAGATCCGCCCGCCCGCAGAGAGAATCGTCCCACACTCATAATCCAGCTGATCCCGAGTCTTTAGCCCGCCGAAATCCGCCCACGAACGATGGAAACGCCCAGTCATGCCGATGATCTCTTTGCCGTAGGTACGCGCCATACGTGCCATGATTGGGTAGTGCAGATAGCCCCAGGGAGCATAACCAGAAGTTGGCAGGCTTTCGATCTCTAAATGGGTCATAAATGGCTCTACCTGGCCCATTTCGGCAGTAGTTGTGCCATTATAATAAATGGTTGCGCGGGGAACCTTTTGCTGGCAGATATTGGAGACGCGCTTGAAGAAGGCCAGATCCTGCTGGCGGGTGTAACGCCACACCGCATCATCATCTTCAAGTTCAATACCCGCTTTGCGCATCTGCGCCATGCTCCAGGGAGAATAATTGGGGACGGGGAAGCAGATATCGAACCACCACCCATCAATCTCCGGGCCAAAAATACCAATCAATTCTTCCACCTGGGCTATGAAATAGTCGGCGTAACCTGTGGATAGGTCCATGGTGCTCCAGCCCCTATCGCCAGAGAGCACCGGGCGCATGTCGAGCCTTCCATCCTTCCTTACGCAAATCCATTCAGGATGGTTGATACCCGCGAGGTCGTCCCACTTGACGGACAGGTAAATGGGACAGCGAATATCCGCATGGTGCAGCGACTCTACCATTGCACCAAGAAGATCAAACTTAAGCTTGGGATGCATCGTCCCCACCTTGGTTGGGTAATACGAGTATCCGTGGTGGCACTTTGCAAAGATATTGACCGTGTCAACGTGGCCTGCTCGTAGAGTCTCGATGAAGATTTGCGGGTTGAATTCCTTACCCACAGAATCGACTTCGAGGGCAGTGTGAAAATCAAGGTGGATTTGGCGAAAACGATGTTGCGTTATTTTCATAGTCTCTGTTTATCCTTTCCAATTATGTACGCCGGTCTTTCACGAAAAAGCCTCAGAACAAAATCAATCCATTTCTACGAAATCAATTGCTACCATTTCGGGCACCTGAATTGGCGGAACTACTACAAGAATCTTTCCTCTTCTCCGGAATCGATATGGTAAGCAAATAATGTCACAGAAGCTACAGACCATTCCACCAAAGCGGCTTGCTGCTAAAAGGACGGTTAATTCCCATCCCCCGGTCTCCGAAAATTCACCCCCAGTGCTTCCAGATGCGGCAGCAGCCCTTTTTTTAGACGCCAGGAAAAATCCTGAAAGTCCCGTGAATCAGGTGCAGACCACATGACCTCCGCCAAGGCCGATGCGCGCGGGTATGCCATATACTCGGCGCGTTGTTCCGAAGGGACGAACTCAGTCCACAGGTTGGCCTGCACTCCCAGCACATGCGCGGCTTGTTCCGGCGAAAAGCCAGTGGGTACTGGCTCGAATTCGTAGGCTTTTTCCAGGGGGGTATAGTTCATCCAACCCGGGACTTTTTTATCCGGTTCCAGTGATTGTGGATAGTCGAGATAGCAGTGGCTGGTGGGGGACATGACAACATCGTGGCCAGCCTGGATGGCTTTGAGACCACCCTCCATGCCGCGCCAACTCATCACAGTGGCATTCGGGGCAAGACCGCCCTCTAGGATTTCATCCCACCCGATCATGCGGCGGCCTTGCGCGTTGAGGAATCGTTCGATTCGCTGAACGAAATAGCTCTGGAGTTGCTGCTCATCTTTGAGGCCATGTTCTTGTATGAAAGTCTGGCACTTTGGGCAGTATTTCCAGTGTTCCTTGGGACATTCGTCGCCACCAATGTGGATGAACTCGCCTGGGAAAAGATCGAGCAGCTCGCCGAGCACATCTTCCAGGAAGGCAAAGGTCTGCTCATTTCCGGCGCAGAAAACATCCTCGGCGATGCCCCAGCTTGTCCGAACTGCATAAGGCCCACCGGTACAGCCAAGTTCCGGATAGCTGGCCAGCGCAGCCACGGTATGCCCAGGCATTTCAATCTCCGGCAGGATGGTAATGAACTGGTTGGCCGCATAAGCCACAATTTCCCGGATCTGTTCTTGGGTATAGAAGCCGCCGTAGCGTTTGCCATCCAGCGTTTCCATTTCGCCCGGCAGGGGGGATGCGTCCCGCCAGGCACCGGTTTCCGTCAGCCGGGGATACTTCCTGATCTCGATGCGCCAGCCCTGATCTTCGGTCAGATGCCAGTGGAACACGTTCATTTTATGCATAGCCATCAGGTCAATAAAGCGCTTGATGAATGTCATCGGGAAAATGTGCCTTCCGACATCCAGCATCATGCCGCGCCAAGGGAACCGCGGCTGGTCCTTGACCGTAACAGCTGGTACCCTCCAGGGGATGCCAGCCACCCTTTTACGCGACTCGATCTCCGCCGGCAAAAGCTGGCGGAAAGTTTGGATGGCATAGAAGATACCCGCTGGACGTGGCGCATGTACTACGACTGTCCCTGGGACTATCGTCAGATCGTAGCCCTCATTGCCCAGAGATGGCTCGGCATTTGATGTGGTCAGCAGGATAGAATCTCTTGGGATATCAACGTTGGGTGTGTCTGTGACGGTTAAAGGATACCCGGTGGATGCTTGCAGGAGATCTTTAAGATAATGACCGGTAGCTCTCGTGTCTTCCGATATCAAGATGCGTGTGGATGGGGTGAGTTCAAAGGTGCCATCCGACGGAGAGACCTGAACCGGTTTTGGTACGATACAAACTTCTCGCATCATTGTTGTCTCGCTTTCGGCGTTGCACCAGGGCATTCACCATTGTTTATTAATGCCTGGAAAATACCTGGCACGGATAGTACAAGTTTATCGTTATTACTCAGCCCAAGATGGGCTCTAACAAAAGATTAGTATAGATCACACGAATGCCAGATAAGATAGAATATCCCTTCATCCCAATATAACTGTTACCTTTATCCTGCCCGGCGAATTATGGGGGCAGGAAATGCAGGCCGGCAAGTATCACTTCTCGAAAGACTTGAAAACACTCTGATTGTGCAATTGTTTCGTCAATAAACCATACTCATTGCAGAGAACATATTGTGCAGACGTGTCTTCCTCAATTGGAGGAAAGCGTACTCCTACCGGCCAAAATACGTTGTCTAAGTAATCGTTGCAGACAGTGGAGATTTCCGTTGATAGAACGGGGCCATGACCTTCCTCAGCCCAGAAACGGTGGTATGTATTTGGAGGAATGCACACCCAGTTCCCAGGAGTCAGGCAAATGGTGACCCCGGCAGCAACATGGGATTTAATTCCTGAGATTGAAAGCTCCAGTCCATCGGAAGATGGATTGTTATCCCGAGCAACAGGCCAGAGTTCTATTAGGATGTTACCTCCGCCTTGGTTGAAAATATCTTCCATTTTGGATCGGTGGTAATGAATAATTGACCTTTGACCTTCAGGCATATATATGACTTTTTGAGCATAACTTTTAGGGTAATCCAAATCTTGTCGCCCATTTCTCAGTGTAAAGATTGTCCGGCCAACCCTGCTCAGATTACCAGAACCGAAGTCGGTCACATCCCATCCTAAGCCCAAGTCAAGCACCTCCGTAATATTCTTCTGGTTTACCAACCAATCCGCTGGGGACCAATAGGCATATGCTGGAAGTGAGAAGCCAAAGACTCGGAAGAAGGCGATGGCAGTATTGATGGCTTCATCAACTTGCGAGCGCTTCATGAGTCTCCTTTCAAAGTATACATATATTGTGAACTGGATGAAATTAGAACAGGCAGTTCATAATGATGTTGCACAGGAAAAATGCAATCAGGATTATTACCAGACGGTATAAACTTACGGGTCGCCTTTTTTCGGAAGAACCAATGGTGAATTCCTTTTTTTCATTGACGCAATAATTAATTTCACCAAGCTTAGCCATAATGCATTCATTGGTCCACTTTTCTATGAGCCTGCCAAGATAAACGCCAACAATTTTCCTAAGAACCCCGGCTTATCTCCTTGGTATAGTCAGGGAAAAAGACTGGTTGAGATCACTTCTGCCCCCGCAGACTGGTACGATAGCGGCGTGCCGGTTTTGCCCTTCCGCTGGGTTCTGATCCACGACCCAAAAGGAAAGTTCGGATCCCAAGACTTGCTGTCAAACAGCCTGGACAGAAAACCCGAACAGATCCTGAATTGGTTCGTGATGAGCTGGCAATTGGAAGTCACTTTACATGAAATAAGGGACCATCTGGGTGTGCAGACCCGACGCCAATGGTCGGATCCAGCCATTGCACGCGCCACCCCAGTCTTGTTGGGTTTGTTATCTTTGGTCACTTTGCTGGCCAATAACAAAGTATATTCGCGAATAGACAAAGTCCAGCTAAGTGTAAATGAAATAAGCTGAGGCCGTGCAATCTGTATCCGGCACGACCCGCACCCAATGGGCGCTAAAACCTTGGGGAAATTCGTGGTGGACATAACCATGAGCAGGGACACGGAAGGTTTCATATGTCTTCCACTTCTGAATCCCTAAGAAATCGACTTCGACTCTGAAATTCACCGACTGGTCAGCCTCATGGCTCAGGTGAAGAACTTTCTTATCAAAACCTGTCATCAGATAAGGGTCGGATGGTATATTGGCTTTGACTGTCTCTTCCCACCAGGGGCCTCCCCATCCGGCTGGCTTTCCAAACTGCCACAGGTCGTCGGTTTTTCCAAACCATAACCCTGACTGAGGTTCGCCTGCCAGGTTATTGGTTCCGCTTGCCGGGCTGGCGTTATCCGCACCTAAGACCAACATACCCCTGTATGTACAAAAATCTCCTAGAACCCAAAGATGAGTAGAAATCGGGCGGATGCCCCAGACTTTATTTCCATACGCCCATGGAGAAAGTTCATAAAATATTCCATGGCAATCCATCAGGAACCTTTCGTGCTCCGTCTGGCGGATGCGCGGCCATTCGGTTTGCCAGGCGTGATCAAAGGTATGGCTGGCTTTTGGTAAGCGGTAGGTGGACCATTTCCCGTCGTTCACGGTAAACACTTTGAGGATTGCCGATGCGCGGTCCCACCCTGTAGCAAAGATGGCGTTCATAAACGTACCATGGCCATTCACCTCTACGAATGGCTTGCGCTCCAGGATGGTCCAAGTCTGACCATCCCACTCCAGAAGACGCCCATATTCTTGTTGACCGAGGAAGTCCTCTTCATAGTAGCTGTTGCTCGTTACAATCACCCGCCCAAAACAGGAATATCCAGCTTTGAAATGGATGACACCATGACCGCCCAAGCCAAAATCTTTGTTCAAGTCAAAAAGCTGGCGGGTTTTCAGGGTATGAACATCCATTTCAAAAAATTCCCCCTCCATGCATAACATATACACTTTGTTTTCGGGATCTTTTAAATGACGCATCGTCGAACAGATGCGGACGTTAAGGAGGCTTTCAACTGTGCGAATATTGCGATCGGCATCAATAACCCACGGACCGATGATGCACTGGTTTGACTCCCAATGTACCATGCGGTTGGTATAAGTACCTACCCTTGTATCCGCGTGAACCTTCATGTGCAAGTTTTCATCGATCTCGTAAAGCCCAGGGCCGACGCCCGAATTTGGCCCATCGGAAACATACGTTACTATCCACAAACGGTCGGCCCATGCCATCATCGCCCCTGGAGCAAATTCTGTCCTCGGCGGCCCAAGTTTGGATGTCAGAGCCAGGCTCGGAATAACCCCACTTATACTTTGAACATGGTTTTCAGGCTTACCAGGTAATTGATCCATATTAGTCTCCTTGTATCTTTATATACTAATTTGTCTTCTATTCTTGGCTAAAAGCATTTGATTCGGCTACCACAAACGAAGGATAGAAAGACGACAAAGCCATTCATTGGGGCAGGAGAAACCTATTTATCAATCGACCTCCCAGTTGATTTCATTGCCCCAAGGATCGGTAGAGTAGATCCGCACCAAGCCAAGCTGGCTTTTAAGAATCCACTGATTCGGATAGCCTCGAAAACGCAAGAATTGTTCAAAAGCAGCAGGCTGGTCAAAATCGGAAACGGTCCACCAATGGCCGTTACCAAGCTTTTGACCTTTGGATGCACGCAGATCTTGCGGTGCACATTCTTCCTGGCATAAGCAACGCGCGCCCGCTTCAACGGCCTTGCGTACTGCAGCTTGTGTTTCCGGCCAGCAATAGGAACCGCACAGAACGATCAATGCCACACCCTCCAACTGCTCGGGTTTAACGTACCCATCGAAAACTGCCACGTTATTCAGCGGCGTGAATAAATTGTGCAGATGGGTTTCTACACGTTTTGGATCTCGTCTTTCTTTTATGGTTGGGAGGTGAATAAAATCATGCTCATCTCCGCCCACTTCAAACTGCCGTGCAACGGCAGATTCCAGTGGATTAAAATAATTATGCAGGCTATACCCGCTGCATTTACCCCAGGTCAGGTGATGCCAGGCTCGCAGCCATTTGGCTGAAACAACATTGTAGGGCAGGTTCGGCGCACCAAGTAAACCTACCGGCGGTTCCTCGTAGATCGGAGGAGCCTCATCAAATTCGAGCTCTCTTTTTGGGCCTCTAAATCCCCCATCCTCACAATGAACAAAAGCGACCGTCGGCTGCCACGTATGAACATCAAAAGCAGGTTGAATGGAAGGCAACAGTTCCTGCCGGAAGTAGCGGAACGTTTCACCGAACTCGGTCATTTCAGCATTTACCGAATCGGCCACCCATAATATATCCGCGCTTTCACTTAACGCGGCAAATGGGTTAAGCAGCGCCATTAACTTCAGTGCATTTAAGAATTCGGACGGGCTGTGCCCGCTGTGCCGCCCCATGATCTGGTACCAAGGCCCACTATCTCCTTCCCAGAGGTCTACGGTCGCCAGCCACTTGGTATGGTACTGATGTGCCGCAGACATACACAGGCTTAGACTCACCGGCGTGATCTGCTCCTTAAGCACCTTGCAACCCGGGTTGCCGCCCGAACGCGCAACCGCATGATAAAGGGCCGGGATCACTTGCTCGGTAAATGCCGGGATGTGTGTGCCTGCCGTATGCGCAAAAAGATCTGCGAGCCCTCCTTCCACCAATAAATAAGCCTCGCCGGTATCCACGCACTTCGTAACATCCGCCAGCGCATTCCAAGGATTGGTATGACCAGTCATACCCGGATGAACTTTGTGATGGATTAATTCATCGTAAATCACCCCTAAAAGATCCACCTGTTCCTTGACCTGTTCAAGCAGATCAGGTGGATATACCCAGGTATGAAAGCCAGGGGTCGGATCAGCATTGATCTGACAAGCCGGGTTATTGAGCATCAAGGCTAAACCGTTGGCCCGGGCCCAGCGAGCGGCATTAATAGAAGCTGCCAGATCATGCGGGCGTAGATCATAAACAACAAAATCAGCGCCGAGTTCCTTCAACCGCTTTGCCATCAGGTCTGGCCCGTGCGGAGATTGCGGAATGGCGCTGTCAGGCGGCATTAACCGTAACGAGAAGAAGCGCTCAGGTTCGTTTAAAAAAACATCGGCCACATTGTATGGCAGTTCCACACCGAAACGACAACGGTTTTGCATCGTCAGCTCCCAGCAACATCTTCTATTCTTTTACCTCAAAGCCAAACAGGTGAGCGCGCTCTGAACCCCAGGTGGATTCAGGAATAAAGCGGACTGCACTCGCCTCAACATCCGTCCCGATACAGACCAACCTCTGGTAATTGTTCGTGACATGTACGATTTCCTGCCATTCACCATCAACACTGGACGCTTCAACACGGAAGGAACGTACTATCGTCTGTGGGACACCGACTGGATCCATATGGAGTGGGTAATGGAAGCGCATTGTCTCACCTTTCCGATTGAGATCGCTGTCGAACACCAGGCGCAGGCTTTTTATCTTCCTGGGAGTACCAAAGCTGTATTGCACCCACGATCCAAGACCGCCAGTCCATCCGTTATCCTGGCCGTATACCGGGCGGTCAATGCCGTTTCGTAACGGCTCAGGGTCCCCATCAGAGGCTGTAAGAGCAGCCTTGCGACTTAGATCGGGCACCTCCCGGTTGAGCCATAGCAGGTAGCAATCATCTTCCATCAGGTTTTGTTGAAGCTCACCAATGCGTTTCTCATAAATGTCACGCGGTTTCAACCCATTCCGGATCGCAAAGGCTGCGGCTGTACCAACGGATTGGCCCAGTAAAGCACAAGTGGCCATCACACGCGCTGCACTCAGGGCAGCATGCGTTGTGCTGATATTTCTTCCGGCGCAGAACAGATTCTCGATATTCTTTGAATACAGGCAACGGAAAGGGATACCAAAGGGAGATGGTGCGGGATGGAATATTGTTGGCTGACCCTGCCACCTGATCCCACCTGGATGGTGATCGTCCATCGTCCAACCCCCGTAAGCCACCAAATCATTAAAATGCCCCTCGGAGCGCACACCATTTTGAGTCAGAATGATATCCCCTACATAGCGCCGGCTCTCGCGTTTGCCGGGCAAAAAACCTATCCAATCCAGCACCCAGTTCTCTGCCCCATGGTCGCCATGATTCTTGATATGATCCCATACGCCATATGCAACTTTAAGTAATTCATCACGAATCTCTTCGGTATCATGGATCGAATCTTGATCTCCGCCCAGCTCTATCCACCAAAAATTGGTCTCTGTAAATGGCTGATGTTCCCGGTATGGCAGATCATCATCCGATGGATACTGGTAAGCCCAGGCAGGTGGGGCGAAAGGCTGAGGTGAGTCAGTCTCGCGGGCCTGGATCAGGCAGCTCAATCCCATCGTTTGTAGATCGGCTTCCTGAGGCTCAATATCCTCATTAAATTCCCTGCGCGCTTCCCTGCCTATACGGAATTCCGCTCCGGAGAGCGGAGCCAAAATACTGTCGCCGGAGCAATCCGCAAACAGATCCGCATGGACCGTATGCCATGTCTCGCTGGTCATCTGCCAGCCACGCACTGCGCGGATGCGGTTACCATCCATATCCAGTGAGGTCACAGTGCAATTGAGCAACAAGGTGACATTTGGCTGGTAGCGTACTTTTTCATACAAAATGCTGTCCCAGATCGAATAATTACATAATGGGTTGCGGAATCGGTTTTCGAGGAGGATCTCTTCGATTATGCCGGTTTCGCGGACGTTCAACCCTTGCGCCCCGCTGACGCACATACGAATTTCAGAGGATGAATTGCCTCCCAACATCGGCCGATCTTGAACAAGCACCACTTTCGCTCCGCGCCGAGCAGCTGCCAGCGTGGCGCAGATTCCGGCTAGACCGCCTCCTACTATGCAAAGATCCGCCTGATGTTCTTTTGTTCTCATATTCTATTATCCTATACCTGGAGTGGATAGCGTCCCCACTTCAGCCCGGCCTCAATGAACCGGATGGTGTTCTCCTGGTGCTGCTCAGTCAGCTCGTTCGGATATGGCCCGGCACTGGGCGCCAGGATCATCCCCCCACCCTGGGCGGCATCCCGGATCTGTCGCTCGACTAGAGCTTCCATCTCCTCCGGAGCCAGCCGCTGAAAATCATCCCACTGCACACTGCCGACGATGCAGGCACGCTCTCCGATACGCCGCTTTGCGTCCGCAATCGAACAATCACCTACCGGGGGCTCTTCAATCGGATGGATACCATCCGCACCGAGGTCCACCAATCTTTCCAGGACTTTATTGATTTTCCCGTGGTGATGTGTGATCACCCGACCATTAAATTTATGAATCAATTCAAATAAAGGAGCATAAAATGGTGCCACCAGGGTATCAAATGTCTTGGGAGAAACCAGAGGCGGCGCAATATATTCCGAATCGACCGGGAAAAATACCGGCCCAACACCAGACTCAAGACATTTCTTGATGAAGGCATACTGCCGGTCGAACATGGCTTTAGAAAAACGAAACAATGCTTCAGTCTCAGTGATCGAATAAATCGCAAACTGTTCCGCTCCCATTGATTCGTATGTAATACCAACCGACATACCCATATCCATCATCATCAAACCTCGATCTCCTAATTTCCTGGCTGCAGCGAGAAATTCTGTAACATCAGGCTTGAATGGTTCTTAGGGGATCGCCAGGATCTTTTCGAGGTCGGCGATTTCTTTCACATAAAATTCTGTTGTGGTTTCCGAGGCGCTCTCGTAGTCTTTTCTGGTTTCACTGGTCAGGTCACCCATGGGGGTAGATAGGATACTTCTCGAAACCTGCCAGTCAGGACCCTCCTGAACTTCAGTCTCTACCCTGGCTGCCGCTGTATAGAATGGCGGCATCGGTATGCCGCGGCGGTCAAGCCAATCCGTCTTTTCAATGTAAAGCAAAACGCGTCTATAACTGGGCTGTCGATAGACGTCTGCATAATAGGGCAGGTACTCGCGCGGATGAAGCATCCAGATCGGAACCCGATCGGGTTCTTGATGGTTCAAAACGGCCAGAAGACGCTCTCGGGAGGTCATCTCTGATTTCATTTTTCTTCTCTTAAGTAAAGGCAGATCGCTTGAGACAGGTCGTGCCCAAAGGCACGGGCCGTTTCGGCATTGACTTCGACTCCGCCCGCATTAGCGTATGGAATTTCGATACCGCTGGCAAAACGGGTGCCGGTAAACTCACCGGCCCAAGTGCTCGATGCTTTTGTGCCAGGTTCATGATCCTCGCTGGTATTCCATTCCTTGCCCCACGGCATATTGTTGTTACGACGGTAGGGCAGCGGCCCATGGCAGGCCAATTCGAGCAGATCGCTGAACCGGCCTACCTCCTGCCATAGGTCTTCTTCTGGGCCACCCACAAGAAAAATCGTCTCATCACTAGAGCCCTGCAAACTCGGGCAGTGGAGGTCAAGGAAGAAATCGAGCTTTCCGCCAGACCATTCCGGCACCAACCTCATCAAAGCGCGCACCTCGGGGAACAGAGCATCTTCGTAGTCTCGGTTGTGGTCATGAGGATAACGGCATTTGCCCTGGTCGCCGTCCTCCACCCCGTCTTTATCGACGAACGGCACGACGAGAAAGGCCGCATGTGACAGCAACCAGTGACCGGTTTCTGATCCTGATAAGGCCTCTTCCATAACACCTTCCAGCACGTAGCTGGCCATCATCTCGCATGCATGGTGGCGGGCGGTGAGCACCACCCGATAATCAGCCAGGTTCGCCTGGCAGCCGAGGTGCAAGAACTCGACCGGGCGCCCCTTGCGGGATGTACATAATACAGCCTGCCGCAGGCTGGGGAAACCCGCAAACCGTTTTAAGAATGTTGCCAAGTTATCCTGTAAATAAGGCATCCCCATCGAGAAACGCACTTCGTCCACATCTGTGGGGACGCTGTAGTCAAAGTAGGAATCGCACATGCACTCTTCCCCCAGCCATTGCCAAGTCGCTCCCCGATCCTTGCTGGTGGCCGGACCGCGCCCTCCAAGCAGGTTTCGTTCTGGAAAATGAATCTGCAGGCTACGCCCGCCACAGTTGCGCACGCGGAAATACCAATAGAACCATTCTATGGTGGTATCGCGCAGATCGGGCCGCACGGAAATCGTGTTGCCGTTAACGGCATCTACCAGGATATTCCCGCCAGGAAAATCGCAATCTACGACGAGATCAGAGTCTCCCATAATTCAACTGGGACAAGATGATTGAAAGGAGCAATCCATAAAAAAATAACAAGACTAACCCGTCTGGAAGAAGAGGGCGATGGCATTCGCCAGGTCGGCCCCAAAGGCGCGAGCACTCTCTGGGTTTACTTCTACCCCACTGGCTAAGGCATAAGGAAATTCGATTATATTGGACACTTTAACGCTAGGAAAAGTTTCATTGGCCCAGCCTGGGAAACCCAGGCGGACACCACGGTCGATTGGAATATTCCAACTCTCGCCATAGGGCAGGTTGTTTTTTCGGTAATAGGGGATGATCCCCCGGCGATTGGACTCCAGGATAGTGCCCAGCGCTTCGACCCCTTCCCATAGCTTATGCCCTGGTTCAGGTTCACCAACGAAATAAGTATATTCATCTGTCACGCCGCGCAGCATCGAGCAGTGTAAGTCAAGGGCCATGTCCAGATGGCCGCGACACCACTCGGGCAGTAAGCGGCGTAAGGTGCCCGTTTCTGGATAGATCGATTCTCTGAGGTAGTCCTGCCCATGGTCATAAGGATGACGCAGCTTGCCCTGGTCGCCATCCTCAACCCCATCTTTATCGACGAACGGCACGGCCAGAAAGGCGACCTGATCCCGCAGCCATCGGCTGGACTCGCCGTCCCCTAAGGTGAATTCAATGATTCCTTCCAATTCATAACTGGCCATCATCTCACAGCAATGATGGCGTACCGAAAGGGCCACATAGTGCCTGGCTTTTTCGGCTTCCTGCCCAAAGTAGAGCACTTCTACTGGCCGGCCTTTGCGCGAAGTACATAAAATCTCTTTCTTCAATGAGCGCTGATCCTCATGTTTATGTAAAAAATCATCCAGGTTTGCCTGCAGATAAGGCATCCCCATCGAGAAACGGACTTCATTACAATCATGCGGAACGGCAAACGAAAAGTTCTGTCCTTCTACACACTGCCGGCCCAGCCAGCGCCAGGAATGCGCTCCATCCAGGCTGGCGGCCGGGCCGAGCAAGCCGATCACGTCGCGGCCGTAGCCAATCATATCGTTGCCGGTGAAGTGCACCTGTAAAACCCTCCCGGCTGCATTTCTCACGCGGAAGTACCAGTAAAACCAGCCCTCCCTGGTGTCGCGGATATCCTGTTGCACTTCAATGAGGTCTGCATCGATCCTGTTAACGAGGATATTTCCCCCTGGGAAATCACAATCCACGACGAGATGAGCATTTTCCATAACCGATCCTTTCGGCAATTGATATGCCTTGCTTACGAGAACATAGAATGAGGCTGCGGATTACAAAGAACAACATCGACGCTAGAACTGGGGCGGTGGAGAATTTCACCGCCCCAGCCTCTTCTTTCATCGGCGCTTTCGGGACTCTGCTTAATGGATCATACCTATAGCCTTGAGCTTGGCAGTTGCGTCGTCGAGGATTGCCTGGCCTTTGTACGTGGTCATGGCGGTCGTAACGAACTTACCCCAATTATCGAAGCTTTCCTGACCGGTGACGAACTTCAATTGCTCCTCAGCCACATAAGTATCCAGGTCGGACTGGGAAGAAAGGGCCGGCACCAGGCCTCGCACACTGTAATCAACCGGCAAAGTATCGGCCCGAGTGAAACCTGTTACCATATCCTTGTTGGTAACACCCCATGAAACCTCCCGGTACTGAGCATTACCTGTGCGGAACAAGCGGTAGTTATCCATCCACAGGTATTCGTTATTATTAGCACCATATGAATGTTTGATAACGGTCCCCGAAGCGTCGGTCCAGTAGGTGACATTTGGTTCGCCCCATACCATCGTCTTGTAGAGGTCGCTATTGACATTGATGGCGTCGTCAAGGAATTTCATGAGGGCCTCGTATTTTCCTGGTTCCGACTTAGCCTGTTGAGTAACAAAGAAGGCATTGCCGGTGCCGTTCGCGTAAGGCACGACCATCATATACTTTCCGGCGGGGCCGGTCAGAGGATCCACCCATTGCCAATTGGCATTAGGATTTTTGTCGGCAACCATTTTGCCTATGTCGAAGAACAATGGGTCCAGCATATAGAAGTAATAGGTCACCATGCCCACTTTGCCGCTGCCGATCTCCGTTTGGAACACATCCTCAGTATTGGTGGACCAGCCAGGATCAACGCACCCCGCATCCAATAGTTGCTTGAACCACATCAAACCCGCTTTTGCGTTATCGCTCAATCCAGGGAAGTACACCTTGTTATCCTGAATCATCAAATCGGTTGTTCCTGGCTGGAAGCCAAAGGGTGCGAAGAAGGATTCGAGGCCCGTCCAGGGGTTGCCATTGGAAATGAAGCTGGTCAATGCATAGGCACCTTTGTTACTGGCGACAAAGGCCTTAGCTACTGCCGTCACTTCATCAGGAGTGGTCGGCGCTTTCAGATTCAGCTTGTCGAGCCAGTCCTGACGGATATAAGAGGTATATTGGGTTGGATCATTAATCGGCGCAAAACCATAGACCTTCCCATCGACCGTCAGGTATTTGAATGCGTCTGCTGAAAGAGCATTCTTCATGCCTGGGTACTGACTCAGATCAATTGGGAGGATGACCCCCTGATTAATGAGTTGAAGCAGGGCAGGGGTCCCTACAGACCAATACGCTTGGAAGAAATCAGGAATCTGGCCGGCAGAAAACATGGCAATGGTTTTGCTATCATCGCATGCGGCGTTGAATTGTATTTCCAGATTGATGTTATAGTTTTTCAAAATGTATTGGTGGATATAATCCTTATCGGGATCAGGCAGGGCGTTTGAAACCCATGGGCAGCCCTGGTACCAGACTACGTCATATGGTTTTGCTGTGGTAAGCGCCGGTGCAGTGGTGGGTGTGGCCGGTACAGCAGTAGGTTGGGCTGGCGGTTGGGTTGCAGCGGGCGCAGGGTTGGTCATTGCGGCCGGAGCGCAGGAAGCCAACATCATCAAGATGAGGGCTGCGCCTAATGCTTTCAAAACGGTGCTCTTCATATGAAAAACCTCCTTATCAAATACACATCGGGTTGGAAGGGGAAGACAGAGAGTAACAGATGTGAGAAATTGTATCTTTTCAGGTCATAAACTCCTTTCTGACCATGGGAGATTACCCTTTGATTGATCCTAGCAGAATGCCCTTTGTAAAATATCTCTGCAGCCAGGGATAAATGAGCATGATCGGAATCATGACGAGGAAAACTGCGGCCATTTTCATCCCATCATTGGTCGCTAATCTGGTTATATCCACATTTGGGTTCAACCCATTGCCACCCGTCACTTGTATCAAAATTTGACGCAGGACCACGGCGAGCGGTTGCATTTTTGGATCGGTCAGGTACATATAGGGGGTGAAAAAATCATTCCAATGCCCCACGGCATAGAAAAGCGCGATCGTCGCCAGCGCAGGCTTCGAAATGGGGAGGACGATATCCTTCATAATTTGAAATTCATTGGCTCCGTCGATTCGCGCAGCTTCCATCAACTCTTCGGGCACGGACTCGAAGAAGTTTTTCAGAATCAGAATATTCCACGACCAGATTGCCTCAGGCAGGATGACAGCCCAATAGGTGTTCATCAGCCCCAAACTTCGCACCAATACATAAGTTGGGATCAATCCGCCGCTAAAAACCAAAGTAAACAATACCACGCCGAGAAAGAAATTACGCCCTGGCATGCGCTTATTTGCTAGAGGATAAGCGGTCAGGATTGTGAGAACCATGTTGAGCAAAGTGCCCGACCCAGTGAGCAAGATTGAATTCATATAGGCTCTTGGGATAAGGTTTTGCCTAATAATTTGGTAGTAGGAGTTCAACGAGAATCCTGATGGGATGATTTGAAAGCCATATTTATTGAAAGAGGTCAATGAGGTAATCGAAACAATAAAAATGTAATAAATTGGGAACAAGCATAAAAAACCGACCAGCCCCAGGATCAGCCAGTTGATGACATTCATGATTTTCTCGCCGCGGCTCAATGCCATTATTGCCTCCTCTCCAAAAATCGCTTTACCAGATACCCGAACCGGTGATTTTCTTCGCGGCAAAGTGTGCACCTAGGATCATCACCAGTCCTATTACGCTACGGAAAAATCCCATCGCGGTAGCTATCCCAATTTGCATTTGCGTAATCCCATTGCGGAAAACCCAAGTATCGATGATATCGGCAACTGCGTAAACTTGAGGGTTGTAGAAGATATATACTTGGGCAAAATCGGCATCCAGGATCGATCCCAAGTTGAGCACCAGTAAAATGACCATCACGGGCATAATATCTGGAAGAGAGATATGCCAGATCTGCTGCAGATGGTTGGCGCCATCCAGGGTGGCGGCTTCATACAACTCGGGGCTGATGCTGCTCAAAGCAGCCAAATAGATGATCGCTCCATAACCTGTGTATGCCCAGATCGAAGAAACCACCAGCACAACGATGAACCAGACTGGATCGGTCAGAAAGTTGATCGGACGACCACCCGCGTTTTGGATAAGTTCATTAAAAAGGCCAGTGCTGGGCTGGAGGAGGGCCAGAACAATCCCATAAATAACAACCCAGGACAAAAAGTTCGGTAGAAAGCTGACGGTTTGGACAAATCGTTTATACCAATTCCGACGAATCTCGTTGAGCATTAACGCCAGTATTAGTGGCGCTGGAAAACCAAAAAGGAGCTTCAGGAAGCTGATTTTGAAGGAGTTATACACAACTCTTGAAAAAAAGGGGCCTGTGAAGACATCAATGAAGTTTTGAAATCCTACCCAAGGACTGTGAAAGACACCCTTCATAATTTGATAATTCTGGAAAGCCATCACCAAGCCACCTATGGGAACGAAGCGGAAAACGATAAAATAAATAATCCCAGGCACGAGCATCAGGTACAACATACCATAGCGTGACAGCACCTTCCTTAGATTCTTCACTGAAACGGCAGTTCGTTTACTTTGCTGGGTTTTTTCTCCGGGAAGAATTTGGGTCTGGATCGCCATGTATCACCTTATTAAATTTTCTGCAAGATCGTATAAGGTTATAATAGACGAAATTTTCCAGCTAATGTGTATTCCTTCGCCAAATTAGCGCCGGGAATGCGCCAAAAAAACGCCATCGCAAACGATTAATATGAATAGCTTGCCTATTAAACTTTTACGCGATACTTTAAATAACCTGTATGACCCTGAACACTTGCGGCGAAGTCCTTTGGCAGAAATGCTGGGACTGGCAGGAAGGAACGATACTCCCACTGCCATGCTTCACACGTTGGAAGATCTGATCGCCTCCCTGAAACCGCAGCCCGGTTTATCATCTTCTGTCCAGGATCGTCATTCTTATGAACTGCTCCAGTTTCGTTATATTGAGCAATTTACCCAGAAGGAGGTAGCTGAACATCTGGGGGTCAGTCTACGACAGTATCAACGGGAACAGCAAATTGCGCTGGAAAGATTGGCTTCCCTGCTTGAAGAAAAAGTCGGCGTGAAATTGCAAGAACAATTAGGAAAGCAAGAAAACCACTCCGAAAAAGACATCGCCTGGATGGTAAATCCATCTCTTGAGGAGAAATCTGATTTTTCATCCATTCTGGAAGGGGTACTGCGGCTGGTGCATCCCTTGACGGAACGGTATTCCATCAAATTCAAGGTTGAAATTGAGCCCGGGCTGCCTGCCGTAAACGTGCACCGGGAAGCATTGCGCCAAATACTGGTGGCCATCTTTAGCGTTACGATTCACCAGGCAGTCGGCGGCCTGATCAGATTATATATCAGACGAGACAGGGATGATGTGATTGTCTCCATTGAGGGAGGAAAAAACGCCAGGGAAAGGGTACAGCTTTCTGATAATGATAAAGCGAACCTGGTTATGGCGGAGCGCATGATCAAGCTGATCGGTGGCGCACTGGAGCAAAAAGAAGAAACGGTAGTCCCCAAAACCAGGTTGTGTCTCCCGATCTTTAAAAGAATGAATATAATGGTCATCGATGATAGTCAGGATAATATCCAGTTGTTGCAGAGGTTCTTATCAGATACCCAGTATCAGATGACTGGCTTGATCGATCCCCAACTCGCTATTGGCGCAATCGAGAATAACCTCCCACAGTTGATTGTATTGGACCTAATGATGCCATCCATAGATGGCTGGGAAATCTTAAGCCAGTTGCGCAGCAAGCCAGCCATTCAGCATATCCCGGTTGTTGTTTGCTCGATTCTTCCCCAAGAGGAGCTTGCGCTTTCGTTGGGAGCCGATGCATTTTTAAGAAAGCCGATCACGCGTGAGGTGTTTCTGGCTCTGCTGGACCGCCTCGTTTTAGCCCGGGAGACAGGAGATCGGTGATGGCCTGGATAAATGTTATCAAGCTGCGCACGGAGATCCCCTTACCATAGCTAACCAGGATCTGGTTGGTAACGACCGCTTCATTCAAAGGGTCTCTAGAAGAGGTCACTACCACCGGAATCCTACAGATCGACGGATCTGTTTCTTTTTCTTGAAGAACTTGAAATCCATCTTTTTCCGGGAGAATCAAATCGAGTATCATGGCATCTGGCTGGTGACTGTGTAGCATCTCGAGCGCATCCTTTCCATTATTGGCACGCAAGATGCGGTATTTTTCAGACGCAGAAGACAATACACGCACCAACAGTTTCATCGAATCCGGATCATTCTCCACGACCAGGATGGTATGGAGGTTGTTTCCCATTTTTATCAAAGAGGAGAACAGGCGTTCAGAAGTGACTGGTTTTAATAGATAATCAACCACACCAAGCTGGTTGGCGGCATCATCCAATCCGGGTACCCAACAAAAAATGGCGGGGGTCTCAAACGGCAGGTTGGAAAACCGGTTTGTCTCCTGAGAAGAAAGCACTGCGGGAGAATTCACAATCAATGCGTGGGCAGGCGATTGCTGTAATTCTCCGATGGCTTCTTCTTGCGAACCAACAGAACTGATCTCTACATCACCCATATACCGCTGTAAGATATGCTGGAGTGTTTTTCCGGTCTCGAGAATAACAAAACGGGGTATAGCAGACAAAAGAGGAGCTTTAGAAGCGCGGGAACGGGTCTTTAGCTCTACTTGCCCGTAAGGATCCATACCACGTCGGTATGTATCCCTGGGCTTTTCTTGCCTTGGCATGTTTTCGAGAGGCAAGAGAAAAGAGATGGTAGTCCCCACGCCCAGATGGCTTTCCAGCCAGATTTTTCCATTATGCATTTCGACGAAGCGCTTGCAAATGCTCAAGCCTAATCCACTACCGCCAAACTGACGCCGGATCGAGCCATCCACCTGTTGAAATGGGGTAAATAGCTTTTCTTGATCTTCTGGAGCAATCCCCGGTCCTGTATCAGAGACATGGAAGGAGATGTTCATTCCTCCTTCAACAACGCTCACCAGCACGCCGCCTTTCGTGGTAAACCGTCCCGCGTTGGATAGAAGGTTTATTAAAATTTGCCGGACACGGGTACTGTCGCAGTACAGGCTGGGCAGAACACCAGGGAGATCGGCCTTCAAGTAAAGGCTTTTCGAATCAAATAATGGACGGACCGACAGCAATGCCGATTCAACGATTTCATGAACCGAAGACCATTCTTTGCTGATCGCCATCCGTCCCGCCTCAACCTGGCTGAGATCCAACACATCATCGATCAGGCGTGAGAGATGCAGGCTATTACTTTGAATGGTGTTAATATCTGCCAGCAAAGCAGGGGGTAACTTGGATCTATACAGGCGCGGGTTTTGCGTGATCAGCTCACTAAAACCAATAATCATGTTGAGAGGCGCGCGCAGCTCATGGCTGACATTCGCGACGAACTCCGTTTTCACCTGGCGAGCCTCTTCTGCTTCCAGCTTTAAGGTTTTATAACGGTCGGAAAGGCGCACCAGTTCTTGATTGGCTTTTACCAAATCCTCTTGAGATTCGTATAGCTCCACTTGTTTATTTCGTAATTCCTCGAGCGCTTTCCGGGATTGTGTTGAGTAATGCAGAGCCCATTGCGTAACCGTTAAGAAAGTATGAGTGGATGCCCACCCAGCCAGAATGCCAATCGCAGAGACAATTAATATCACTATATTTTGAAGCGAATTATCTGGTATCCCCAAAATATGGCTGAGCAGCCCAATTAGAAAAACTGCAAGCAGCCCTTCAATCAGAATCCCGATCTGCCAACCGATCATCAATGTTCCTAATAGAGGCAGAAACACAAACAGGATACTCAAAGCCAGCTGATGATAAAAGACAACCACCAAAGCCAGGATGAGAGTCAGCCCGATAAGCCAGACCGAGACAGAGAGCAGGATCTGGCGCGAAAGAAGGAACAGGGTAAAAACGGTAAGAAGAATCAATCCGCAAAATAAGGCAAACGTCTCGTACGTATTAATAAGAGGCCAGGTAAGAACAACTCCCATATAGATGATAAGCAGGGAACCACTCATTGCCAAAATTGAATACCTGATTGTATCTACAAAAGGTTCTTTGGTATCCAGCGCAGCATCTTCTGTCGCTTTATTTAAGGCTGTACGCATATTGAGCATAGGCATCTCCAGAAACTGGTTAAAAACCGGTAAAGACATTATAACGATATTTGGCAATAACTCCTAAAAGGGTGGTGGGGTTGTTTCATTTCTTTCCCATTATCACGCGAACGATCAGGATCTGTCATTTTAGTGTCGTAAACCAGTCGCATTATTGGCGCAATCATCAAAAAAACGCGATGCATTCTTTGTATACTCAGGATAATCAAAATGGTTTTTCAGTATGGACAGACAGGAGCAGAGTCATGCAAAATCGGAGTATGAACCCAAGCCTTAAAAAACAATTATCAGAAACGGAGCTTCAATACATACATTCGTGTGCATTGGATCTATTAAAAAACATTGGGATTGAGATTCAAGATTCCTTATTACGAGCGCGTTTCTCAAATCAGGATGGAATTACGATACGCGGCGAACGGCTGTACTTTGAACCCACTCTAATTGATCACCTGGTTGAGGAACACCGTCATCAGGTTTCAAAGCCCGACTCTTTGCTATCTCGCCTCAGATTGCTTCCGTATGATTATGCCAGTTATATCGTGGATCTGGAAACAGACGAAATTCGCCCGATAACAGAAACAGACTTGATCGATATGACAAAATTGATCGATTCATTATCGTGCGCTGGTTATCCGATCTCTGGTGGATGTCCTGGCTTCGCCCAGGATCTGCCTGAACCGCTTAGAGCAGTGGCCCAATATAAAATTGGAGCCGAATACAGTCGAACAGGCAGGTTTGCAGATGTACCCACCATCCCTGCTGCAGAAGCCATCTGGCGCATGTCTCAAGTCATGGGGGATACCTCCTTCGGAATGACCCTATTTATGTTCAATCCCCTCAGGGTGGATGAGGCCAGCCTGGAGAGAATTCTCCATTTCCTGGATCAGGATGTTCCGCTTTCATTATCGGTCAGCAGTATGCCCTTGTTGGGAGCATCCACTCCGATCGACCTGACTGCCTGCATGGCTCAATCAGCAGCCGAGATATTGGCCGGATTTACAATGTTAAAACTAATCGCGGGTAAAAATCCAGTTGATTTGCGGATCCAGCTGTTCGCTTTTGATATGAAAAATTCCAATGTGGCCCTGGGGGCAGCTGAAGGAGCGCTTTTATCCATATTGGCCAAAGAATTAACGGATTTTTATGGTGGCATCACGCATCCAAATCCGTATATATTCAGTACCGGTAAGCTGCCTGGAGAACAAGCTGCAGCAGAGAAAATGGCCCATGCTCTTTACAAAGCGCTGGCCGGCGCCCGGACCCTTTCTTGTGGTGGAGCAACAGCTACCACTATCTTCAGTCCTGAGCAGCTATTATATGACTGCGAGATCATCTCTTATGTAGACCGGATTCTGCGAGGATTTACCATTGGAGATGCTGCGCAAGGCTTGGAGGCAATCCGCGAGTGCTATCAGGACGGTCTGTATCTGGCTCACGAGACAACGGTTCAGTCTTATCGGAATTCCTATTGGAATCCGAGATTTTTTGAACATATCTCTTATAAGGCATGGGACAATACGGGCAGAACCTCCCAAAGACAGCGAATCAAGGATACTGTCCGAGATATGATCAGGAAACATTCATTTACCCTGGATGAGTCAAAACGACAGCAATTAGAAAAGATCTACGCTGAAGCCAGAGCGAACCTGGCATAGCCAAAATGAATAAATTGCCGGTCAAATCTCATGAATAGTCTTCTTCGTTCTCCCAAGTACGATGTGATCACCTTTGGAGATATGGCTGTTGACTTGATTGTGAACGGCAAGGATGTAGTCCCACAGTTCGGTCAGGTGGAGAAATTAATCGAAGATTACACCCTCGAAATGGGCGGCTCGTGCTGTATCTTCGCGTGTCAGGCAGCCCGCCTGGGTCTGCGCGTGGGTATTATGGGCCGGCTGGGGAAAGATAGCTTCGGGGATTTAATCATCAGCCGTTTGCAGGAATATGGCGTAGATACCCACTATGTTATTGTAGACCCAGATCTCAAGACTGGGTTGGGGATTGCATTGTGTCCTCCGGGGGATCGCGCCATCCTTACTTATATGGGTACCATCAATGCGACCGTGCCGCAGGATGTTACCGAGGAATTCCTGACATCCGGCCGTCATCTTCATCATGGCAGTTATTTCCTGCAGACACAGTTGCGGCCCCGGATCCCCGCTGTCTTCCAATGGGCCCACCAACTTGGTCTAACTACGTCTCTTGATACAAACTGGGACCCGGAAGAACGCTGGGGTGATGAACTGGCCGGTCTGCTTCCCTGGGTTGATGTGTTTATGCCGAACGAGCAGGAGGCACTCAGGATTAGTGGCTCTTCTACTCTGGAAGCATCTGTAAAAAAACTCCACGCAATGGGTACCCGGCTGGTCACTGTTAAATGTGGCGCAGATGGAGCATTGATATCAGATGGGCTCAGTGTGATCCGCCAGAGCGTTGAACCTGTTTCCGAAGGCGATAGCATCGGTGCTGGAGACAGCTTCGACGCCGGTTTTTTGGCCGGGTGGATGCGCGGAATGCCTTTGGAAGATTGCCTGCATATCGGTTGTCAATGCGGCCGGTCTGTCGCAGCGAAGGTCGGCGGCATTCAAGGCCAGCCGATTTGGGTCGAAATTGGGAGTGAATAATATGCGTGCCGTTGGACACCCTTTTAATGTGTTGGCTTCCTCGGAAATCAGCACGATTCACCAAGGCGCTCTGCGCATCCTACGTGAGATGGGGATGGAAATCCAAAACAGACATTTGCTGGAAGCCTGTGCAGAAATTGGGATATTAGTGGATTATGCTGCCCAACGCGCACGTTTCCCATCCTCTCTGGTTGAACAGTTCATTGCCGATGCAGAGAAGTTTAACTGGGAGGATTTCAGGCCTCAGGTTACCTCGACTGCCGGCCTCTATCACAGCCTGTTTCACGATCCCGAAACCGGGCATCTTATTGAATGGACTGAGGAAAAGCTGGCGGCTTATTTTACCCTTGCACGCAGCTTACCTGAAATCGGAAAAGCGCGGATGTTAGGTTGTCGCCTACCCGTCGCCCCGGTGCTTGAACCGCTCTATGAGCGGTACTACTGTTGGAAATATGGCGCGGAGCCAGGCGGATCCATTGATTTAGATCCGGTCTGTCCTCACCTCTTAGAGCTGTACCAGGCGTATGCCGACCAGTGCAGCTTACCCATTGAGGAGGTCTTCCATGCCAATGTTTACCTGGTGCCAGCCCTCAAACTGGGTGTTCACGAGGCCTACCAGGTAGATTACTTCAGGGAACACGGTTTGCGTGTGGGCATCGGTGATATGTACGCGATGGGCGCCAACACTCCTGTGACTGTAGCGGGAGCGGTCACCCTAAACTTAGCCGAGCAGTTAGCCCTGGGAATCCTCAATTGGGCTTTATATGGAGAGAAGAAGTTACACCTGGGCTGCAGTATAGCCCCTCTGGATATGCGTACCATGGTGTATCCCTTCGGCCGGCCTGAGAGCGTGATTGTCAACCTGATGATGGCACAATTGGCACATTATTACAAAGCCTCTTACTCAGGGCATGGCGGACTTACCAGTGCCAAGTTGCCTTCCCCCGAAGCAGGATATCAAAAAGCTCTTACCGCAATTCCTATTCTCTTGGCGGGCGGAAATATTTGGATGGATGCCGGATTGCTTTCGTGCGATGAAGTTTGCTCTCCGATACAGATGGTTCTCGATAATGAGTTTCTCGGAGTTCTTGATCATCTGTCTATGGATTTTGAAGTAACCCCAGAGAGCCTGGGGATCGAAACAATCCTTGAAGCCGGACCGGCAGGAGGGTATATGGATAAAGAACATACGGTTCGCCACTTCCGAACGGAGTTATGGGAGCCATCAATCTGGACCCGCAAAATGTTGCATCCATGGCTGCAGGATGGCTCATTGCTGGATGTGGATTATGCCCGTAATGTAGCGCTAGATATCAAACAACAACACGTTCAACCCATGATTTCAGATGCGGTCGAAAAAGAGTTATTAAAAGTGATCCAGAATGCAGAGAAGGGCCTTGCAGATTGAACAGCGCTTTTTGAGTTGCGTTTTCACTCAAAACCAAATTACAGATAATGAAAGGTAGTTACTATGAATAATCTATGGGAAGATATCCATTTTCAAGCAATAAATTTGCGAAAAGTGATAAACCACCTCTATGGCCCTGAACGAGAGTCCTTGGAAAGAGCCGCCAATTTTTTGCGTAATGAACGTCCAATCCTGTTAATTGGTGTCGCCAGCGCGGCCTACTTGTGCATGCCCGCTGAGGCATATTTGAACAAAAATGGACGAATTGCCAGTGTGGTGTATGCATCGGATGCCCTTTATTCATACCCCGCTGTCTTAGATCACTCCAACGTGGTGATCAATACCCGCTCGGGAGAGACTGCTGAAATCATCCTTTTGGGGAAAGCATTGGTCGAACGCGGCATCCCCTTCGTAGCTATCACTAACGAGCCTGATAGCACATTAGCCCGCCTGGCTACATACGTCATCAGGTGTGAAAGCCATAAAGATGACCTGGTTTCAATCAACATTGTCACTGCAATGATGACCACTACGCTCATCCTGTCAGCTGCAGTGCTCGGGCAGATGGATGCTGTAAGGGATGAAATCGATTCTCTACCCGAAAAAATAGAGGAGACAATCCGCAAGGCGGATCATAGTGCAGACGAAATCTGGCAGTTGTTTAAGGATGTCCGGCCAATCCATCTCCTATATCGGGGCAGCATGAAAGGTGCGGCTTTCTGCGGGCGGTTAGTGCTGGAGGAAGTGGCACGCATGCCATCTACTGTTATTGAAGCTGCCGAATTCCGACAGGGACCGAATGAAGTGGTGGATGATCGGTTCGGGGCCATAATTCTTTCGCCAGGCGGGCGACCTGGATCTCTAAATTGGTCGCTTGCCAACGATATCCTGCTCAGTGGTGGTCGAGTTTTGTTTATAGGAAATCCAGCCAGTGAGGCTGACTCATTTATCAAAACTTTTCCTCTCAATGAGTTATCGGATAGCCTGCTTCCCATTCTAGGGGTAGTTCCTGTTCAAGTATTAGCATATAAACTGGCGATGGGGCAAGGTTATACACCGGGAGAAGTCCGATATATATCAAAAGTGATCATGGCTGAGGAAGGAATCCCAAATGAAATATCCTGAATTAAGCCAGCGGTTAAAACAATCCACATAATCACATAAAAATAGATTCAGTTCCCATTCTAAGGAGGTTCCCATGAAAATCGTCATCATTGGTGCAGGATCGGTCGCATTTACCCCGGCGTTGCTTTCAGGTTTTAGCGCTGACCCACGTTATCACGGCGCGACCATCGGTCTCGTGGATACTGACCCGGAAGTACTGAGCTTGGTGACCCGTTTTGCTCACCGTATTACTGATGAGCTTGGTTTAAATTGGAAGATTGAAGATTCGACCGATCGGCGAGATGTGCTTCCAGGTTCTGATATTGTCACGGCGTCGGTGGGTGTCGGTAAACTGGATGCATGGGTGCTTGATGTGGGTATTCCCTATAAGCATGGATATATTCAGCCGGTGGGCGACACGTCGGGTCCGGGAGGGTTGGGACGTGCCTTGCGACATATCCCAGTTCTCGTTGGGATCGGCAAAGACATGGAAGAGCTCTGTCCGCAAGGTATTCTCTATAACTTTACCAACCCGCTTACCGTGCTGACCCAGGCGGTTAATAAACTGACAAACACAAAGTGTGTTGGGCTTTGCATTGGTCCAGACCTCACATGGAATCACCTATGCCGGGTGATTGGTGTAGAAAAATCCCGTACATCCGCCGTGCTGGGCGGTATCAATCACTGCCACTGGATGTTGGACTTCAAGCTGGACGGTCAGGATGCCTTCCCGGTTTTCTCTGCTGCCCTTGATGAGCTGAACGGGAACCCGTCGGAGATGGAAAAGTTCCGCACTCGGTACGAGATTAAAAGGCCCCAGGAACCGAATGGCGACCAGCCGCTGTGTACTGCACTTTACCGCACCCTGGGTTATTATCCTGGTCCCGGCGATGGCCATGTAGCAGAGTTCTTCCCACAACTGATCCATTCGACCATCAAAGACCTGGATGTTTTTCAAGGTGAGGCCATCGAACACGTAAAACAGACTTACCCTATACTGACCAGGAAGATGGAGGATATCGCAAGCGGCAAGTCCCCTATTGAGACGGAAAGCTTTGCCAGAGAGATGGCCTGGGAACATACCCAGTTGCTCGATATCCTGGTGGCGCAGTTCGACGACCTGGGGCAGATTCAATATGTCAATGTTCCCAACCGGGGTTATATCCCCAATCTTCCCGAAGATGTGGTTGTCGAGGTTCCGGCTCGGGTAGACGCAAAAGGGATTCATCCGATTCCAACCGGCAACCTGCCCGAATCGATCCTGCCTTATTTGCAGCATAAAGTCTCCTCCCTAAACCTGATCATTGAGGCGGCTATGGAAGGTTCGCGTCGCAAAGCCGCTCAGGCTTTGATCAACGACCCATATACCAGCGATATCTCGGAGGCGGTGAAAACAACCAACGAGTTGATTGATGTTGAGCTCAAGTACTTGCCTAGATTTAATTAATTATCTGGCGCCAAAGAAGAAAATAGGAGCAAAAACATGTCCGGGCTTTCATCACGAGAACGTATGTTACGAGCCATTCGCCGGCAGGAGACGGATCATATCCCCTGCTGTTTTATGAGTTTTGCAATCCTGAAGAAACGGCTTAACGAAGACTGGTTTGATGTGGCCAGACAAGAACTGGCTATGGGACTGGACTCGATGCTGTTCATTCCCTCAGCCTCTCGCGGTTCCCGGCCTGATCACCCGGACCTGCGCGGGTTACCTGTGCGTTTGCATCCTGATGTGAAGATAAAAGAATGGCGTCAGAAATCCAGTGACGGGTACGACTATTTATACAAAGAGTACGAAACCCCGGTCGGCAAGCTTTCCACCCACATTCATCTTTCCGAAGATTGGCCCCACGGCGATCACATCCCTTTCATCGATGATTACCAGGTGCCTCGTGCTGGAAAGCCGCTGGTAAATGGACCTGAAGACCTCCCTGCTCTGGAATACATGCTGTTTCCTCCCAAGGAAGAAGACATACTCCAGTTCCGACAGGAATCCATAAAGGCCCGTGCGTTTTCGCAAGAACAGGGCATCCTGCTCTCGGGGGGCTGGGGGGTTGGCATGGATATGGCGAACTGGCTATGCGGGATGCAGAATTTAATGGTATTGGCGATAGACCAGCCGGAATTCGTTGATCAATTATTGGAGAAAATCCATGTCTGGAATAAGCAGAGGATGGAGGTAGTTCTTTCAGCGCCGGTTGACTTGTATATACGACGTGCCTGGTATGAAGGATGTGACTTTATCACTCCGCGCTTTTACAAGCAATCGATCCTTCCGCGTTTGAAAGCTGAGGTTGATTTGGCTCATGAACATGGCGTTCTGTTCGGCTATATTTGTTCCAGCGGTACAAAACCGATGCTGGATTTCTACAAGGAAGCTGGCATTGATGTATTAATTGGCATCGATCCTATCCAAGGAACGCATACAGATATGCCTCTTATGAAGGCCAAGATGGGTGATTCCACCTGTCTGTGGGGTGGAGTTACAGCTGCGATAACAGTTGAACGCGGCACCGAGCAAGAAGTCCGCTCCGGCGTTCGAAATGCTATCCGGACACTCGGTCCTGGAGGTTTTATCCTGGCACCGGTGGATAACTTGACCGTTGATGAACCTATAACCTGGCAAAACATCGGAATCTTTATTGACGAATGGAAAAGAACCTCTGGAGGTTTAATCACATGAGCAATCTATCTGTGAAGAAGATACCTGATCCATCGAAGGAAATCCCCGTCGTTAGAGAAGTGGACGTGCTTGTAATTGGTGGCGGACCGGCCGGCATAGGCGCGGCTCTCAGCGCAGCCCGTCTCGGTGCCAAGACGTTAATTGTGGAACAGTACAACTGTCTTGGTGGCGTTGGTACTGCAGGAGGACATAACGAGTTAACGATGTACAACGCATGGGACAGTGATGAGCGTGTACTTGGCGGTATTCCTTACGAACTGCGCGAAAGGATTATTGCCGAGAATAAAGGAAACATCGACATGGGGTCGGATCTGTTTTTCGATGGTGAAACCATGAAGCTGTTATTAGATAAGATGATGCAGGAAGCTGGTGTGGAAGTACTTTTCTACACTCTTTTTGCCCAAACGCTCATGGAAGAAAAAAAAGTAATAGGAGCAGTGATCCAAAATAAGTCGGGTCGTCTGGCTATCCTTGCCCGGTACATCATCGATTGCAGCGGTGATGGAGATGTTGCGGCTTCGGCGGGGTGTGCCTTTTGGCAAGGTAGAGACAAGGACGGTCTCAGCCAACCTGTTACATTGATGTTCAACATGGGCAATGTGGATTGGGCTCGCGTCAAGGATTGGTGGACAGACTATGATATGAAACCTGTATGGAAAAAGGCGCAGGAAGATGGCATCATGGAACCTTTCCAAGATAAGATCATGGGTTTTATTCACACGCCTTCCCAACCGGATATTGTTGGCGTTAACATGACCCATATAACAAAGATCGACACCACAAATGGTTATGATTTGTCGAAGGCAACCATTGAAGGACGCAGGCAATGCCATCACTTAGCTTCGGTATTCAACAAGGTTGTACCTGGTATGGAGAATGCAAGGCTTATCAGTACTGCTCCAGCCATCGGTACCCGTGAAAGCCGCCGAATAAAAGGCGAAGTCACATTAACTGAAAAAGATCTTCAAAACCACAGAGTATGGGAAGATCCGGTTTGCTACGGCAGTTTCTTTATCGACATCCACAATCCATCCGGTCCCGGTATGAGCGAGGAGCATTACTATCCCGAAAAGGGATTCCGGTACCAGATTCCATATCGGGTCATGGTTCCTTTGGGTGTTGAAAACCTGCTCGTAGCAGGCAGATGCATCTCCACAACGCACGTGGCACTGGGATCCACACGCGTCATGCTCACCTGTATGGCTCTGGGCGAGGCGGCCGGCGCGGCTTCCGTTTTGGCGCTCCATGAGGAAACAACCGTCAGGGCGCTACCTGCTGAAGTGTTGAAAAGACAATTGCGGAAGCAGGATGCAATCATAGACGAAAACGGCATAGCCGCAGTGAATCGCTAAGCAGATATCAAATAAAAGTCTTTTATTATACGAGGCAGAAAATATGAATCAGAACGATGAGAACTTTACATACAACGAAATCATGAGCCAAAGCAGTTCGTGGAAAGCTACTCTGGATGGTGCCAGCAAACAGTCAGTAGAGTTTTTAGAATGGATCCGAAAGCCTCGACCAGAAGTTGTCTTTACGGGCTGTGGTTCTACTTACTATCTTTCCATGGTTGCTGCTTCGATCTGGCGAACAATAGTGGGTGTACCAACAGATGCAATGCCAGGATCTGAACTGTGGCTATATACCGATCTTGCCTATCTAAAACCTGCCTCTTTGCTGGTCGCAATATCCAGATCGGGTGAAACAACTGAAACCCTAAAAGCCTTGCTCCGTTATCGGGCTTCGGTTAAGGGAGATACATTGGCATTAACCTGTTATGCAGGTAGTGAAATCACTCATCATGTCGATCAAGTTCAGCTTACTCACCTTGCAGATGAACGGAGTGTGGCGCAGACACGCTCATTTACCAGCATGTTAGTCCTTACCCAGTTTTTAGCTGGATTGACTGCTGAGAAACAGGATTATATTGAATCTCTCCAAAAATTACCGGGTGTTTGTGAAAAAGTACTAAGTACCTATGAAGGCCTGGCAAGAGAGCTTGGGAATGACCTGGAAATGGACCAGGTTATCCTACTGGGGTCTGGGATCAATTACGGCATTGCTTGTGAAGCCATGCTAAAAATGAAAGAAATGTCATTAACCTCTTCACAAGCCTTTCACTTTATGGAATTCCGCCATGGCCCGAAGTCTATTGTTACTCCTAACACTTTAATCATTGGACTAGTAAACGATCTTGCCCAGGATCAGGAATTGAAAGTTTTAGAGGAAATGAAAGCTTTGGGGGCAAGGATCCTTGTTCTAACTGACAAACCGGAAAGAGCAGGTTTTGATTTCTCGGTCGAACTTCACTCGGGGGTTCCCAGCATTTCGCGGGCGCCGTTATTCCTTCCTGTTCTCCAGTTAATTGCTTATTATCGGGCAAAGAGGAAAGGCCTTAATCCCGACCAACCGAAGAATTTGAGTTCTGTCGTAAGACTCAGCTAAATGAGAAATCTTCATAAGGATTGATCGACCCAATCAAACACGTACGAAACAGCTGAAAACCTAATTGGATTATTCAAAAGGAGAGAATAAAATGGAACAAGTATTACAGGATATATTTGATGGCATTTTAAATGGGGAAACCAAAGCTATTTCAGAGAAGGTAAGTGTGGCGGTCAAGGCGGGCTTTGAGCCAGTCCGCATACTGAATGAAGCAATGATTTCTGCCATGGCTGAAGTTGGTCGACTTTTTGAATTGGGGGAATATTTTGTACCCGAAATGCTCATATCCGCGCGCACAATGCAAGCAGGTTTGGTGGTCCTTAAACCTCTTTTATTGCAAAGCGACATAAAACCCATCGGAAAAGTGGCGATTGGGACGGTCAAAGGCGACTTGCATGATATCGGGAAGAACCTGGTAAGTATGATGTTAGAGGGTGGTGGATTCGAGATCAAAGATTTGGGTACCGATGTGGCACCGGAGAAGTTTATTGCCGCTGTACAAATTGACCGAGTGGACATTGTTGCTCTCTCAGCACTGCTGACAACGACTATGTCGAACATGCAAACGACAATTGAAGCACTCAAAGCAGCCGGCCTGCGCGACAAGGTAAAGGTGATGATCGGTGGGGCGCCAGTGACGGAGGCATATGCAAAGCAAATCGGAGCGGACGGCTATAGTTCTGATGCCAGCGCCGCTGTCCGGCTTGCCAAGACATTGGTAGGTGCATAACCCCGCATTTGACATGTCTTAGCCATATTCATAAAGTCAAAACGGATAAGCAATCGATATATGATTCGAGGCGCAGTGTGACTCAACTGGAGCACTATCTTATCTCCGGCGAATTCCACTATTTTCGTGTGCCTAAACCCTATTGGCTGGACCGTCTGCAGCGGGTACGCGATATTGGGATGGATTCTGTGTGCATTTACGTTCCCTGGAACTGGCATATGCCAGAGCATGGAACGCTTGACCTAGTGGGCCGGACGCTGCCGGAGAGAGATTTGCTAGGCGCCCTGGAGACGATTGCACGCGCCGGGCTCAAGTGTATATTCCGGCCGGGACCTTTTATTACTAATGAGTGGCGCGGAGGTGGTTTGCCCGATTGGCTGTGGGAGCAAACCCCGCAGCTCTTGAGTCTAGATGTCAATGGGTTGCCTTCAGGTCGCAACAGGGCCTACCCGGCCATCACCTATGCTCACCCTGCTTATCGCCATGCCTGCCAACAATGGTTTGAAGATGTTATAGGAGCGGTGAAAGGGTACCTGGCCAGCCAGGGCGGGCCGATTTTCCATATCCAAATTGACGATGAGCCTTCGTACTGGCACTTGCTAAATAACCCGCTGATGGCAGATTATAATCCCTGTCTGGTGGCGCATGGAACTGAACCGTCTCTATATGCACACTGGCTGCTCGAGCGTTACGGGAGTCTCTCGCAACTCAATGCCAGCCACCAAGCCCAATACCAGACTTCCATGGAGATCGAACCGCCGCGGCAGCCCATGTCCAAGAGGCAGCAACTTGTGCTCTACACGGATTGGCTGGACTTCAAGCTATGGCTGATCAATGACTTTTCACGTTTTTTGTACGATACCCTGAAGCATTGTGGAGTGGAGGAGACAATTTCACAGCTCTATCCATATCTGCTGCCTCAGCAAGCCGCCAAGCACACCGACTATCTACAGCAGCACAACCTGCCTATCCAGTTGACCAACGAAGTCTATCTTAACCTTTTTAGCGCAGCGACATGTCCGGAGCAAAAAGTCGGGCACGTGGTGTTCTGTCATGAGTTTTACCACATGTGGCGGGGTGCAGATCATGGGCCTGCCATCACAATGGAGTTGCAAGGGTCTAATGCTTCTTTTATTACCCCCGAAGCTATGGAGCTCTTGTATGCTATTACCGTGGCGCGCGGAATCAAGGGCTTCAATATCTTTATGATGGTGGGCGGAGAAAACCCATCGGGCTATGAAAACTTGACTGGACAGAACTATGATCAGTGGGCACCGATCAGCACTACCGGAGATGAGCGTCTGCACGCCGGTACCTTGCGCAAGCTTGTGCGGATTATCCGCGCCCAGGAACCATATATTTTAGCGGCCGAACCGCTACGCGACGCTTGGTGGGGCAGCTATTCTCCCTATGAAACGAGCATGTTGGTAGGCAGCGATAGCGCCATGGCTGATGTGAAATTTTCGATGAAGCAATTAATTAATAGTGGTGACGAAGGTTGTGCCGATGTCACCAGCTTGCAAGCCCTACTCACGCTCTCGAGCGCTAGCTTCGGCTGTCTGGATTTGCAGCGTGCCACGCTTGAACAATGGCAGCAGGTTCCCCAATTATGGGTGTTCTGCCTGGATTTTATGGAACGTGCTGTACAGGAAAAACTAGCTGCCTATGTTCAGCAGGGCGGGCATTTAGTAATTCTGCCCATGCTGCCACATCTTGACGAGCGAATGGAACCTTGCGAGGTTTTGGCTAACCTACTCTTATCAGGGATGCCACAGCCGGCTTTTGCCGGAGTCTTTCCAGAGTATCCGATGCTGTACACTATGGTTAATGGTAAAAATGGCGAAAATCTAGTGGTACCGGGCAAGCCAACGTTATTTGACTTGCCGGGTGATGCCGAAGCGCTGGCATGGCAAGCGGGCGATAACCGTCCATGTGCCTTTGAGCGCTCAGTGGGAATCGGCACAGTAACCCTATTGGGCTTTCCCCTAGTCTACATGCATACCGCCTCCGACCAACAGAAGGAATTTGTTGCCAGCATAGTTGAAGGAAAACACCGACGGCGTTGGGCCTGGGCAAGTAACCTTCAAATGCTGGCAATGGAGTTAGCATCAGAAAACAGTGGCCTTGTCTGTGTCGTTAACCCAGGCGACCTTCCCGCTTGTACCGTGGTGAACTACACACTACCCTTGACACACAAGCCGGCAATGCTGCCGTTAGTACTTGAAGGGCTCACCATGAAGCGTCGGGGAGCACGCTTGCTGCCGGTCAGCTTGCCTTTGATTCAAGGCGTTACACTCCGCCATGCCACTTGGGAGCTTGTAGGTAAGGATATTCAGTCCAACACGGTAAACCTCCATTTTGCAACCTCACCCAGCGAGTTGGGAGAAGTGGCCTTAGAAGGGGAGGTGGTGGTCCTGCAGGTGCTGGAAGGAGAGATCCAGAGTGTCACATGGCTGAAGTCAAACCTGGAAGTGTTGGTGTTGCAAGCCGAGGCCAAAGAAATCGTGCTTCAGATAATAGTCAAGAATTTTGAGGATTCTAAATATGTACAAACTATCCCTGAATAGCGCCTGGCGTTTTCATTTCGGCGATCCGAAAGATCAGCCCAATGTTTGGGAGAAGCCAGGTGCTGATGGCTGGCGGGTTGTCGATTTGCCGCATGATTGGAGTATTGAACTCCCCCGCCAGGCCACGAACCCCAGTGGAAGCGCGGGCGGCTTTTTTACCATGGGTCGCGGCTATTATGAACGGCTGATTGATTTCCCGGACGCCTGGCATGAAAAAAAAGTCTTTGTTGAGTTCGAAGGGGTTTACATGAATGCCGAGGTTTGGCTGGACGAGCATTTCCTGACTCGCCAGCCGTACGGATACTCCACCTTCCGGGTGGAGCTTACCCCTTATCTGAAGCTGGGCGGGAGCAACCATCTCAGGGTGCGGGTGGATAACTCCACTCAATTGAATAGCCGCTGGTATTCGGGTTCGGGCATCTATCGTCCGGTCTGGTTGCTGCTGGCAGAACCGATCCACCTTGCGCATTGGGGCGTGTCTGTTACCACGCCGACAGTCTCCACACAAGAGGCCCTGGTCAATGTGCGTGCTGTGGTGGAGAATGAACTGGCCTTTACAACCGAGGTGGCAATTCAGATGCAAATTCTGTCGGCCGACGATCAGATTGTTGCGACCAGCGAAGAACATGGCCGTGTACCTAGAGGCAACCGGCTGGAATTCAACACCAACCTCAAAGTTGTCGCCCCGCGGCTCTGGTCAATTGATAGGCCCAACCTTTATCATCTTAAAACGGAGGTATTGACTGGTGGACAGGTGGTGGATACAGAGATTACAACTTTTGGTATCCGTAACCTTGAATTCATTGCAGACCAGGGCTTCCTGCTCAATGGACAGCCACTTAAGCTCAAGGGTGGTTGTGTCCACCACGATAACGGTGTGATGGGCGCGGCGTCCTTCCCGCGCTCGGAAGAACGCAAGGTGGAACTGCTAAAAGCGAGCGGTTTCAATGCCGTTCGCTGTGCCCATAACCCGCCCGCGCCGGCTTTTCTGGATGCCTGCGATCGCCTGGGCCTACTGGTGATCGACGAAGCTTTCGACTGTTGGCGTGATGGCAAGAATTTCTTCGATTATCACATCGTCTTTGACGACTGGTGGCAACGTGACTTGGACAGCATGTTGCTGCGTGATCGCAACCATCCTTCAGTTATTTTATGGGGTATCGGTAATGAGTTGCTTGAACGCAACCGGCCCGAAGGGGTGGCTATCGCTCATCGGTTGGCCGAGCATGTTCGTGGAATCGACCCCAGCCGTTCGGTCACCGCGGCTATTTGCGGAAACTGGAACAACGAGAACAAGGCCTGGGATGCCACTGATGGGTTTTTTGCAACATTGGATGTTGGTGGTTACAACTATATGTGGAAAGAGTATACATCCGATCACCAGCGTCTACCCCAACGACTGATGATCGGAACAGAGTCGTTTCCCCTGGAAGCACTCGAAAATTGGGAAGCCGTGTTGAGCCATAGTTACGTACTCGGCGACTTTGTCTGGACTGCGCTGGATTACCTAGGCGAATCAGGGATAGGCCGGGTCAAGCTTGATTCCCAGGAACCATTCCTGGGCGAATATCCCTGGCATCAGGCAAACTGTGGAGATATTGACATCTGCGGTTTCAAGCGCCCACAGTCCTATTATCGCGATATCCTCTGGAAAAATGGATCCGGGCTGTATATTGCAGTCCATTATCCTTTACCGGAGGGCAAACAGCCGGTGATTACCGAATGGGGTTGGCCGGAGGTCTGGTCGAACTGGAACTGGCCGGGATGTGAAGGGAAAGTCTTTCAGGTAGATGTCTATTCTGCTTGCGAACAGGTGGAACTGCTGCTGAACGGGCGTTCGTTTGGCCGACAATCAGCTACGCATGCAGAGCGGCACATCGCCCGCTTTGACGTGCCTTATGAAGAGGGCGAACTAAAAGCCATCGGCTTTTCCGCCGGGCAGCCTGCCGCTGAAGTTGTGCTGAAAACCGCCGGCCACGCTACCCAACTTCGCCTTGCTGCTGATCGGGCCTCGATCCAGGCGGTCGCAGATGATTTGATCTATGTAACTACTGAGATCGTGGATTCGGAAGGCCAGGTTCATCCTGCCGCGGATCGCAGGGTTTCCTTCTCCGTAACTGGCGCCGGCGAGCTGGCGGCCGTGGGTAACGGAAACATGATAAGCGAGGAGAGCTACCGGGCGCAGGAACGCAGCACATATCGGGGACGTTGCCTGGCGGTTGTCAAATCGAATGGCCAGGCTGGTCAGATACGGTTGCATGCCCAGTCAGACGGGCTCTCTCCGGCTGAAGTGGAGATCTCGGTTGAATAGAGATAACCATGCCATACGATTTCGGTGCACCGCTTGATCGGCGCAGGGTGGACAGCATCAAATGGAATCGGTTTAACCCCGATTTTATTCTGTTTACTTTTGCTGAGATTCTCACACTTGTGAGTGACCCAATCGTTGCCCCGATGGTTGCGATGATCCCTTGCTACTCCCCTATGAGGGTAGTATCTTGTTAGCTGTCAGAATTGAAGCCAACCGTTTGAAATCCTCTCAGGAAACCTTGGCTGAATAAAACAATCTATTCAAATCTAGCTACCTGACAGTTTCGTAAAAAGGTGTTGATCGGCACGCAAAACCGAGTAAAGTAGGCTTCTGCCAAGAAACCGAAATACCGGAGCTGTCGAATGCCGATCAACAAACTCTATCATAACTGGATGCGCCAGATTTGTGAACTGCGACCGAACCAGAGAATTACCCAGGTACGAAACTTTGTCTGGCTGATGATCGGTATCTATCAAAGTCAATTGGTCTACCTGAGCAAGATTGCCGGAGAGATCCCGGGTCCGGCGAAGCTGGTGAGTACGACCCGGCGATTGAGCCGCTTTCTGAATAATGCGGCGATCAACGTTCGGGAATAGTACCGGCCGATTGCACAGCAATGGTTGCAATCCCAGTGGCGATGTCTGGGAGAGATCCGTCTGATAGTGGATGGTACCAAAGTTGGTTTTGGACATCAGTTACTCATGGTCAGTCTGGCGTATCGGAAGCGGGCCATCCCAATTGCTTGGACCTGGGTCAAGCATGTGTGTGGTCACAGCAGCGCACACAAGCAATTGGCCTTGCTAACTTATGTCAGGACACTTTTACCCATTGGGGCAGCCGTTTTTGTGATCGGCGACTGCGAATTTGGCTCGGTGGAAGTCCTGAAATGGCTCGATCTTTGGCATTGGTTGTATGTTTTGCGTTAAAAGTCGGTCACCTGCCTCTGGCTGGAGCAATCCAGCGAATGGAAACCATTCGGCAACTTTCTTCAAGAACAAGGCCAAAGTCTTTGGCTGGGCCGAGGGTACTTGACTGCGAAAGAGATTTACCCAACCAA
>Ga0209777_10001175_pt1 | contig 39181 bp, 33 predicted proteins | sample FrelakmetHBP12HB_FD_187147 | JGI IMG/M metagenome (GOLD analysis project Ga0209777, IMG submission 187147) | Freshwater lake sediment microbial communities from the University of Notre Dame, USA, for methane emissions studies -HBP12 HB (SPAdes)... | ecosystem: Environmental > Aquatic >...
CGAGAGCGGCTTCGCTTGCATCAGCTAATCCTCCAGTTCTTCACACCAAATCACGCTTTTCCGGCTATTTCCAACCCCCCAAAACTACCCCCAAACCCCGTAAAATCAACTGAAAATGCGTTCTTCAAGTGCGACTAATGAAGAGCTCGGATTGGTAGCACGGAGTCCTCCAAAATAGCCTCAGGCAGTTTCTTGTTGGTGCGGAAAAAGCGAGAGGCGGACATTCAGCGGGTAATATGCGCTGCAGCCATGATCGTCGGGGACAGAATCGAAGAGTCCTGAGGAAGTACTACCGAATAATGACTGTTGCTGCCCAAACCTAATGCTAACTTCCAACACCCTTTGTCCAAATTGGCTTGATGACGTACACCGGAGCCAAGTAACATCAGGCCTCAACGGCAAGTTTTATTTTTCGTCTGCAAGCCGTAACCGATATCCCACGCCGGGTTCGGTGATAATCAGGTTTGGGCTACCGGGATCGCGCTCCAGCTTCTTGCGAAGTTGGGCTATGTAGACACGAAGGTATTGTGATTGGTCGACTGCCTGAGGTCCCCAGATTTCTTTCAGCAACTGCCTTTGAGTGACTACCTTTCCGGCATGTTGCGCAAGAATCCTCAGCAATTCGTATTCCGTAGCCGTGAGACGCACAATCTCGTCACGTATGGACACGGTCCGATCTGTGAAATCGATTTGGAGATCCGCTGTGCGTAACACTGGCTCGGCAACGGTCGACTGTTTGTGCCGTAATGCGACTCTCAAACGAGCCAATAATTCCGGCACCCCAAAAGGCTTGGTCAGATAGTCATCGGCTCCCGCATCCAGAAGCGCAACCTTATCAGTTTCGGAGTCTTTGACGGTAAGAACGATCACCGGTACGGAGGACCACTCTCGCAGTCGATTGAGGACGACCGATCCGTCCATGTCCGGCAAACCGAGATCAAGAATCACTATATCCGGCCGCTGAGTAGCCGCTGCGACGAGACCGTCCTGGCCGGTACCGGCTTCGATGTATATGTGGCCTTCCGCCTCAAGGCTGATCTTCAGCAAGCGTCGAATGGCCAATTCGTCATCGATCACCAAGATCCTAACTCCGTTCATAGATTATCCTTGTCTTGAGGCATTTGTGGCTGCTGCTCAATTGGCAGGGTAATCGTGAAGCGGGCGCCTCCAGAGGGGCAATTGCTGACGACGATTGTTCCGCCATGTACTTCGACAATCCCCTTTGTGATTGCCAACCCGATGCCAGCGCCGCCGGACGGGGATCCAGGGACGCGATAGAACATCTCGAACAGGTGCGAGATTGAAGCTTCGGGCAAACCTGGTCCATTGTCGGAGACAGTTAGTTGGAGACCGTGACCAGTAGTTCTCGCCTCAATCTCAACGGTTGTTCCGGGAGCAGTGTAGGCAGCAACATTGAGCAGCAGATTCGAGAGAGCCTGTTGAAATAGCTGGAAATCCACCCGGATCAACGGCAGATTTTCCGCGATCCGCACGACGACTCCATGGCTCGATATAGTTGTCTTCTGCGAGTCCAGCACTACAGATATGAGGTCGCCTATTTCGTGCCAATCCTTTTTCAGGCTGAGCTTGCCCGAGCTAAGACGTGACATGTCCAACAGGTTCGAAACGACCCGATTTAGGCGCTCTCCGTTTTTGACGATTTCATCTGATAGCTGCCGGCGGCTGGTAGGATCAGAAGCAATTTGGCTGTTTGAAAGCGCGGAGGCGTTTCCGATGATGGCGGTGAGCGGAGTACGAAGCTCATGGGATACTGAATTGAGGATAGTCTGGTACAATCTCTCGGACTCCGCCAGTTGCTGCATCTCTCGAGATTGCTCTTGAAGAAGCTCACGTTCAACTGCTATGGCGAGCTGTCTGCAAACAGAAGAGATCAAATTGCGTTCATCTTGCGTTAATAGACTACTTGTCTTTGGACGATAAGCTAGCACACCGACAGTCTCTGTTGGTCCCACGAGAGGCAAGAAAAGCGCACCGGCATCAGCAAGCGTGTCTGTCGACCATCCGGCATCCCTTCGATTATCAAATGCCCATTTGGCAACAGCCCACTCTTTTTCGCTGATCACCCACGTCGTTCCGGCGACTGGGTCCCTTTCCAAACCACCTTCCGATCCTCTCAAAAAGACAGTGTAGTCGCCGCTCAGAGACGACCCCATCCTTTCAGTTACGGCGCGAGCGAGTTCTCTCTTGTTACGTGCTCCGACAATTGCCTTGACGATTTCATACAAAGTTTCCGTCCGTTTCTCTCGAATCCGGAGCATGTTTTCCCGCCATCGGATACGATTCGTCAGGCTACCGGTTATCAGTGCGGCCACCAGATATGCCACGCACATTATAACGTCTTCTTGTGTTGTGATGGCAAATGTGCCATGCGGAGGAATGAAGAAAAAGTCCCAGATGAGCGCACTCAGGATCGCTCCGAAGAGAATCGGTCCCAGCGAGAAGAAGAGACTCATGGCAAGTATAGCCAGCAGAAACAAGAATCCGATCGAGTGATATCCGATCACTGGGTACAGGAAATTACCCAGCAATGCTACAACCGCCACTACATCCAACACCCACCAGTATTCGTAAAGCGCCGACCAGGGACGTCTGAATCTTGATCTCCATGTCCCCGAGGACGGAAGTTTGTCCGGCCTGAGAACGTGAACATCAAAAGTACCACTCTTGCGAACCAAGCGGTCCAGAAGTGTCCCGCCGAACAGCATATCCTTCAGCCAGCGGCGCGTGGGTCGACCGACAACCATCTGTGTCACTCGCCGTTGATCCGCCACTCTTTGCAGGGCGGCGACTATATCAGGATCGGCCGTCGTCACCACTTCTCCGCCAAGTTCTTTCACGAGTGTAAGGTTGCGCGTAAGGGTTGTTTGATCTTGTTCTCCTAGCGATTTGCCAGTGTCGACGTTAACGGCTATCCAAGGCGCCTCGAGGTTGAACGCGAGTCGCCTGGTAGCGCGTACCAAACCTTCCGAATAGGGACTGTGGCTCACCGCCACCATCAATCGCTCGGAGGTTTTCCATGAGTCGGTAGTTTCTCGCGCGGCGGTCAGCCCCTGAAGTTCGTTGTCAACGGTCTCAGCCGTCAATCGAAGCGCGATCTCTCGAAGCGCGGTCAATCGATCTTCCTGGAAGAAATTGCGGGCGGCTGCGTCAGCCCTTTCGCCGAGATAGACCTTCCCCTCCTTGAGCCGCTGCAGTAATTCGGCCGGAGTGATGTCGACCAGAATGATCTGGCAGGCCCGCTGAAGAAGCGTATCCGGTACAGTCTCTCGAACTGTAATGCCGGTAACCTGCTCTACATACTCTTTCCGGCTCTCTATGTGTTGAACATTCAGCGTTGTGTAGACGTCGATACCGGCATCGAGAAGCTCCAAGACGTCATGCCACCGTTTCGGATGTCGAGTACCCGGGACATTCGTATGCGCCAATTCGTCCACCAGGACAAGCTGGGGTTTACGCGACAGTATGGCATCGAGATCCATTTCCTGGAGGACGATGTCGCGATAAGTCAATTTCTTCCGTGGAATGATATTGAGCCCAACAAGCAACGCCTCGGTCTCGACACGACCGTGAGTGTCGACCGTCCCTACCACGAGGTCGACCCCCTCTCGTTGCCGTTCCTGCGCCGCTTTTAGCATCGCATAGGTCTTGCCGACACCGGCGGCCATACCGAAGAAGATGCGGAGCCGCCCGGCGTGGGCGTCCGCTTCCTCCTTCTTGATTGCCGCCAGGAGGGCGTCTGGATCAGGGCGAAACGGCTCAACCATAAGTGTCACATCCTTCCGAGAGAATCCAGGGCCAGATTCAGCTTCAGCACATTGACCCTGGGTTGGCCGAGGATACCAATTGTCGGAGCCTCGGTATACTTATCAATCAACGAAAGAAGAACAGTTCTTTGCGTTTTGTCAAGCTGTCTGGCAGATGCGACCCGCGCAAGCTGGTAGTGAGCAGCTTCTGGAGAGATATGTGGGTCTAAACCGCTTCCCGACGCACAAAGAAGGTCGGCTGGGATCGGAGCACCGTCGACGGCTGCAAATCGGGAGCGCCGAACCATAATACTGTCTTTCAGACTGGCGCTTGTCGGACCCAGATTGCTTCCGCCCGAAGGCAGCGGATTGTAGTCGACTGCAGATGGCCGAGGCCAGAAATATCGAGGATCAGTGAATTTCTGGGCGATCAGTTCGGAGCCGAGTACCTTTCCCCCATCAATGATTAGACTGCCTTCCGCCTGACGGACAAAAAATAGCCTGCCAACTTCTGTGATTAAGAGAGGATAGGCAATGCCTGTTAGTGCTGTCATCAACATGATGAATTTGAATGCCGTTAGTAGCGTCTTCATTCGTTCAACTCACTTAACTAGTTTGGTCGCAACGATCAGGACATCAATGGCTTTGATACCGATAAACGGCGCAATTACACCGCCGAGTCCGTAGATGAACAGGTTGCGGCGAAGTAGTTTCGCGGCCGTCGCAGCTCGATAACCCACTCCGCGGAGCGCTAAAGGTATCAGCGCGATAATTATGAGGGCATTGAATATCACCGCACTTAGGATTGCGCTCTGAGGCGAATGCAAATGCATGACATTCATTGCCGACAGCGGACCAGCGGTCGATCCGGATGTCGCGTACAACGTACCGAACATGGCCGGAAGGATGGCGAAATACTTGGCGATATCGTTAGCGATGCTGAAGGTAGTCAGGGCACCCCGCGTCATGAGAAGCTGTTTGCCGATTTCTACGATTTGTATCAACTTGGTCGGGTTACTGTCCAGATCAACCATGTTGCCGGCCTCACGTGCCGCCTGCGTCCCGGTATTCATCGCTACCCCTACATCGGCCTGGGCGAGAGCGGGGGCATCGTTGGTCCCATCGCCTGTCATTGCTACGAGATGGCCAGCGCGTTGCTCCTCTCGAATGCGTTCTAATTTTGCTTCCGGAGTAGCTTGCGCAATAAAGTCGTCAACCCCCGCCTCAGCGGCAATGGCTGCCGCGGTAAGGGGATTGTCCCCGGTAATCATGATAGTTTTGATACCCATCCGTCGCAATTCCGCGAAGCGTTCTTTTATACCACCTTTGACCATATCTTTCAGATGAATGACCCCAAACACATCTTTTCCGTCGGCGACAACCAGCGGCGTACCACCATGCCTGGCAATGCGGTTTACTGTGCCAACAACTTCGATCGGAAATTTACCCCCCTCGTTCTCCACCATGATCTTGATCGCCTCGGCGTCCCCTTTGCGAACGGACATCATCACCTGCCCATCGTCCTCAAATATATCAACTCCACTCATCCGTGAGACTGCAGCAAACGGAATAAACTTCCCTTGACTCGGGGTCAGACTCTCGGCGCGAAATCCATACTTCTCCTTGGCAAGGACAACAATGGAGCGTCCCTCAGGCGTCTCGTCTGAGAGCGACGCAAGCTGCGCCACTTCAGCCAGATGCTGCTCCGTGATCATCGGCGCTGGAATAAACTCTGATGCCATACGGTTACCGAGAGTAATAGTGCCGGTCTTGTCGAGGAGCAGCACATCGATATCGCCGGCCGCCTCGACCGCCCGTCCGCTCTTGGCGATCACATTCTGTTTGACGAGCCTGTCAATTCCAGCAATGCCGATGGCGCTGAGCAACCCGCCGATTGTCGTCGGGATGAGACAAACGAGTAGAGCGATCAGAACCGGCACAGTGACTATTCCTGACAAGTCTTGATTGGCTGCTGTACCGCTGTAGTCAGCGAAGAATTTCAGTGTCGCAACTGCTAACAGGAAGATGATGGTCAATCCGGCGAGCACGATACTGAGCGCTATCTCGTTGGGAGTCTTTTGCCTTTTAGCACCTTCAATCAGGGCAATCATCTTATCTATAAAAGTGCTCCCGGGTTCGGCGGTAATTCTGATATCGATTCTGTCGCTGATGACCCGCGTACCACCCGTTACCGCGCTCCGGTCGCCGCCGCTCTCACGAATAACCGGCGCTGACTCGCCAGTAATGGCAGACTCGTCGACACTTGCGATCCCTTCGATCACCTCTCCATCGGAAGGGATGATGTCGTTCGTCTCACAAGTGACGATATCCCCCTTCTTCAGGGTGGTCGCAGATACCAGTCGTTCCTTATTGTTTTCAAGCAACCGTGCCATCAACTGCGTGCGACCCTTTTTCAGGCTCTCCGCCTGTGCCTTGCCACGGCCCTCAGCAACTGCCTCCGCGAAGTTGGCGAATAGAACTGTGAACCAGAGCCAGAGACTGATCTGAAACACAAATCCCGGAAAGACACCCTTTATCACGTCTATGCCGAACAGCACCGTCGTAATCGACGCTCCGATCCAGCAGACGAACATAACCGGATTACGCATTTCGGTCTTCGGGTGTAGCTTCCGAAACGACTCTTCAATTGCCGGACCAAGCAGAGCTCGATCAAATAGTCCTGTACTGGATTTTTCCATATAGCTCCTCAGAAGATCCGTCCAGAGACCATCAAGAAGTGCTCAATAATTGGGCCCAGCCCCAGCGCAGGTAGGAACGTCAGCGCGCCTACAATAGTGATGACTCCGATCAACAAAACTGCGAACGTGCTATTATCCGTCGCAAAAGTGCCGGCGGATGGCGGAGATACTTTTTTCGACGCCAGACTGCCTGCAATGACGAGACACGGCAAGATGACCGCGAACCTGCCGATGAGCATCACGATTCCGAGTACGATGTTATAGAAATCGGTGTTCGCGTTCAACCCGGCAAAGGCACTGCCGTTATTCCCGGCCGCAGAGGAAAAGGCATAAAGCATTTCGCTCAGGCCATGCGGCCCGTGATTTGCCAAACTCGAAAGGGCGATTGGCAGAACGCACGCCACCCCGGCCCCGAGCAAGATCACCGCATTCGGAATAAGAATTCCAAGCATAGTCATTTGTATTTCGCGGGCCTCGATCTTCTTTCCAAGATATTCAGGCGTTCGACCGACCATCAGGCCAGCAAGGAAGACGGTCATCAGAACGTGCAAGAGAATGCCGTACATTCCCGCACCGACCCCACCAAAGATGATCTCGCCAAGCATGATGTTGAACATCGCGACTCCCCCGGCTATCGGTGAAAGACTCGAATGCATAGCGTTGACCGAACCGTTGGATGCGGCAGTCGTCGATACAGACCAGAGGATGCTGTTCACTATGCCAATGCGAGTTTCTTTGCCTTCGAGATTTGTTCCTAACCCGATAGACGGGTTGGAGGAAAATTCGCCATACAGTGACAGCGCCAGACCTCCAAACCAGAGGAGAAACATCACGGCGAAAATAATCCACCCGTGCTTGCGGTTCAGCACCATCTTGCCGTATGTGAATGTCAGAGCAGCCGGAATGAGCAGAATGGAGAGCATCTCTATGAAGTTTGAAACGGGGGTCGGATTCTCCAGCGGATGCGCGCTGTTAGCATTGAAATAGCCGCCGCCGTTTGTGCCCAGTTGCTTTATGGCGACTTGCGAAGCAGCTGGCCCCAGAGGGATAGCCTGCGATTGTCCTTCCAATGTTGTTGCTGTGACAGCCGGGGAAAGCGTTTGTACAACACCTTGACCAAGAAGTGCAACACCAAGAATCACTGAAAGCGGCAGCAGCACATAGACAATCGAACGAGTCATGTCGACCCAAAAGCTGCCAATTACACCAGTGGTCTTGCGCAATATGCCACGGGTCAACGCGAGGAATACCGCAATCCCAGTGGCGGCGCTGACAAAATTCTGTACGGTCAGGCCGACCATCTGAGTCAGATAGCTGAGGGTGGTCTCGCCCGCGTATGACTGCCAGTTGGTGTTGGTCATGAAACTGACCGCCGTGTTGAATGAGAGCGCCCAGGGGACGTTGGGCAGTTGTTGTGGATTCAGCGGCAGCCAACGTTGCGCGATCTGAAGAACAAATACGATCAAGAATCCAAGGCCATTAAACCACAGTAGAGATGCGGCATATTGCTTCCATGACATTTCATGGTCGGCATGTACGCCGCAGAGTCTATAAGTGCTCCGCTCCAACCATCCCAAGGGTCGCGAGAGGAGGTGAGGTTTGCCGGTAAATACTCTCGCCATGAACTGTCCCAGGATCGGGGCCAGTACGATAAGTGCAATGACATAGGCCAAGATCTGCAAAATGTCGTTTGTGGACAACCGTCACCTCTACTGGAACTTCTCGGGGTTGAACATAGCGTATAGGAGATAAGCAAGCAACAATACTGCAAGTATGGCGGCCATGATGAATGCCATAGGTTCTCCTTTCGATCCGTCGCGCCGTTACGTCATCGCGGCCTCGAGACTGCTGTTAATTAGCACTTGTCATACAAGGCGCACACCAAAGAAACGTTGGCATATTTTGGAGTGTGAGTTAAGAAGAGCGGGGCTTGTGTAAAAATGGCGTAAAGAACGGTCTGAAGCGACACTTTTTTCTGCGCGGCCAACCCGTCGATGGAGCAAGAAGTCGGTCATAATGGTATGTATGGCCTTATTTAACAATGCAAGTCGGGGAGTCAATTCCCCTGCCTTTCAAGAGCGGGAGGGAACTGTGCAAGCAGGACAAACCAGAGGAAAAACATCACTGCGAAAATGATCCACCCGTGATTGCGGTTCGACACCATCTTGCCGTTATACATCTCGTAGCAGGCCCTGTCTTCGTCGCGCAAGAGTTGGAGGGATTCCTCAGCGCTGGTGATTATCGGACCCATGCGGCCGTTGTTGGGATCAAAGATGTACTCCCTCTCGTTCACGCGTAGGAGGATTGAGCAATGTAAGGTTTGTGGCAGGGCAAACCCGGAAACCCAAGAGCCGATGCCTATTTTGTCGGCCTTTCGTGAGTCGAAGGGTCGATTGGAGCCACGAATCGAGCCACCGAAGACGCAATCTACATCGTCGAAACCGGCCTCCTGAAAAAGATATTTGAGAGTCAGATTCTTCTCGATACAGTGACCTCCAAAACCCTCGAGCATACCCTCCAATACCAACTCCGGTGATTTCTGATACTGGCAGTCAAAGCGACCGATGAAATGAGAATAAAACTCGAAATCAGCGTGGAAAACAGCGCTATAAAGACGTTTGGCCGTCTCATGGCCGGGGAACTCAATATGGGCGAAACGCTTAGCGATGTCTGCCTGACGCGGATCGCCGTCGATGTACTTCTTGAATTTCGGGGCAATCATGCAAGCATACTATCCTGTCTTAGTTCCGTTTGCCAGCGATTTCCCGGCATCAACGGCGAGGAATCTAAGTGCAGCATTGAGCAATTGACCCAATCTGCCGAAAAAGATTATGGACTCGATCTTACAATTAGCAATGGGGGAGTAGGCGGGAGAGCCCATTTCCAGATGCAGAGTTCGGCAAAGAGCGAAAGGCGGGGCGCACATGAACAGAACAAGAATACTAAGTATCATCCTGATCGCGGCAATGAGTCTGACCCAGTTCATTGGATGCTCAAGCAAAGATAAGGGTACGACGCCGACACAGGCGATTGTGCAAATGAGTGGCACGCTCACTTTCCCCAATCTAGCCAGCGCAGGATTAAGTGGCGTGACGGTCGGATTCGGAAACTACGAGAGTTCAATTGACACGACAGGCGCGTTCAGAATCCAGGGCAATGGGCATGTTGTAGGCGTAGCAATGGCCTGTGATGAGCAGCAGACGCCAATGTTGATGAGCGTATGCCCCGATCCGAGTGCCGATGCGCACTTGGAGATCGATGCCCATTCGACAGCGATTGCACTGGCATTCCTTAATCCATTCATCTGCATAGCCGATCCAACACATGCTCAGGAAGTTATTGAGCGGCTGGAAGATTTGTCGGAGTTGACAGATCTCGAAGCTCTTCTCACCGCGAAACTGTCCGCAGATCCGGAAGCGCTGGGAACAGAGGATGCCGAAATCGATGCCAGTCTGAGCGCATTGGTGATGGCGTATTTCAACTCCTATCCCCAGGAAGTCGGCAAGCGGCTGGCTGCGGTCAGCGGCGCTTTGTCCGGAGGCACACCCAAACTGGCTACCAGTCCACCGGAAATCGATCCCAATTACACAAAGAGCGGGCTGAGGTTGACTTGGGAAAGCGGCGGCACCTACAAGATAACAAACTCCTATGGCCGCTGGTGCTATTGCTGTACGCCGGCGGACACGTTCTTTGTTTTCCCGAATGGTGACTTGCTGGACTGGATCAGAAGTGACCGTCCGTTCCCCGCCTCAGAACGCAGGTTCAATATGGACGTCGTCGCCGGTGAGGATACGTCTTGGGTGGAACTGTATGGCTACGGTTTCTCGTCGGTTCCGAGCAATTCATGGGACAGCTTGTCGCACTCTGAAAAAAACTATGTCCATGCCGGTGGAATTACGACCGTTACGATGGAACTGTTCGTTCCGACCATCTCTGCAATCTGCAACATACCTAGAGTTTTCGGCAATGAAAGGGTTGCGCAGCTCTGGGGCAAGACAGGCTGGAATTTCATTGTAGATAACGCGAAACTCGTTCAACGGGTCGAAGAGTATATCAAGGCCAACAATCCAATCGGTTGCTCCTGGTGGTTGACCAAACAGATCATAAGTCAGGCGGTAACGTCCGCGGACTACCGCGCCTTCCTTGCGCGCGCTGTCGGTCTGAATCTAACCGAAGGCATGATCTTGAGACTCGCCGGATGGCTGAACGTCCCGGCCAAGGTAGTGATCGTCACGAACAATCTGACCTCGGTATTCAAGGCCGTGCTGGCAATGAACAACGCCAATTTCGCCACCAGCTTCAAGGTTTGGCGCGAATTCGAGGATTTCGGCGCGGTATCGGGAGTGGTTGCTTCAAAAAGCAGCGGCCTGGGTATTGCCGGCGCGACAGTAACAATCGCCGGCGATGAAGGCAATCCCCTCAATCCGGCGCATCAAGTGACCACTGATGGTCAAGGGCACTATCGCTTCGACAATATCGGAGTGGGTGAGCATGCCATTACGGCAAGCAAGACCGGTTATCAAAGCAGCACCGTCACCGTCACGATAGCGAAAGATCAGACCGTCACGGCGAATATCGAGCTCGAAGTGCCGACCGCCGGCTTAACGGGAAGAGTGCTCAATGAAATCTTTGTGCGTAACGGCACTAGTCAAACCGGCTTCAAAGGCACGGTTGATATCGAGGCGAACGAAATCGGCGGACAGCATCGGAATGCAGGGACACATGCGTTCGATGGAGACTACTCTATCAGCCTGAGTACAGGCAACTGGTGGGTGGTCGCCACCCACGACGATTATGAGACCGACTCTTTCAGCATCGCGATCTCAGGAGGTACGGCGACTCCGCCACGGGATCTCGTGCTTAAGCCCGACCCGCAGATGACGGGAAAAGTATACATCAATACCGACAACCAGGGCGGATATGAGATGATCTTCGATCTGAACCTGACGGCTGTGGGTCTGTTCTCACCCAGACCGTCTGAAAACGGGTGTCACTACGGCGGTGTTCCGCAGCCCATGATGAGTGGAGCCGGTGTGAGGGGTAATTCCAACAGCGATAATGACTGGTTTGAGATCGATTTCGATACGGTAATGATAACCGGCGCTGGAGACTATCGGGCCGGCGGTGGCGACTACTTCGGATGCTCGGGAGTGAGTGCACCGACGGCAGCGGCATTCGGAACTACTCGACAACACTGCACATACGCTCAAACACAGCAATTTCCGATGTCCTACATGATTTGGAATGCTCCCAGTGAGTATGGCTGCAACTGCGGCGCCAGTCTAAATCAGAGTGTCACCATTACCGAATGGGGTACCGAATTGGCAGACATTGTTGCCGGCCATTGTGTCCTTGACCTTGCCGGTTGGAATACTTGCGAATGCGGAGGCAACGACACAAACCACGATGGCATCATCGACCAATGGGATGTCAGTTGCTCACAAGCAATGGTCGAGATCGATTTCCGACTTCTGGTCGGGACAGACTATTTGATAACGTTCAGACCGAATAGTTCAGGCGTCTTGCCGGGTGTGCTTCGCCAGCCGTCTGAGACGCCATCCCGATAGGAAGACGGTGGTTTAGAGACTTCCTTTCAAACTCAGTGACAACAGCGCCGTCGGTCAATGCAGACCGGCGGCGCTGTTTCGTTCTTCAGTAGTAAGTCCTGACATCGACTCGCTTGACAAAGGCCCGAACATGGCATACATTCCCTGTGCAAGTTGGTCATATCACCGCCAAGAGGAGGAACATCATGCGTAGATACAGACTGGTCGGCATAGTGGTCGCGGTGCTCATTGCTACTGCACTATTAATTCATTGCAGCGAAAAAGACAAAGGGACTAATCCTGGGCCCAAAACGGTCGAGATAAGGGGAACGGTTTCGTTCCCGACCGGCACTCCCATAACGATGTCGGATCTCGTAGTCGGCTTCGCCGATACCGACAACGAGATCGATTCCGCAGGCGCCGTTACTATCAAAGGGACCGAGCACATTCCCGGCATAGCCATGGTTGCCGATTTCGACAGCACAGTGTCTCTGATGTCAATCATCCCCGATCCTCAGGCCAATCAGCTGGTTCGTCTCGACGCACGCTCCACAGCCATTGCGCTCGTTTTTATGAATCCTTTCATTTGCAGCAGCAAGAGAGATATGGCTGTCGCTGCATACAACGACATTGATGCCTTACCACAAGTCGACACGCTGGAGACCGTCCTGACACAGAAGCTTGCTGCCGATCCCCAATATCTTGAGAAAGATGATGCGCAGATTGAGACCGCGCTGTCTCATGCAGTCGTCGCCTATGTCCAATCGCATGTTGCCACAGGATCAAGCATCAGTGCCAGCGATAACGGTAGACTTAGAAAGCCCGCCGGGGGATCCGGGGCCGCGAGCCAGATCATCGTATCTCCCACCACTCCCAAGAGCGGCCATCTGGTCACCTATGTCGGCAATGACGTATTCAAGATCACCAACGCATACGGCCGCTGGGCTGTCTGCATAGTTCCCAATTCGGCGGAAAAACTCTGGTTGCCGCCCAACGGTTCGATGCTGGACTTCTTCTACCACGGACTTCCCTGGGCACCCTCAGAGCGCACTTTCACTCTCCACGTCGCTAATCCGGATGACACGCTAAAAGTTTACGTCTACGGCTGGGGGATGAAAAGCGACGCAGAATCCCGCTATGAGCTGTTGACTGCGGAGGAGAAGCAGCTCTGCGATGCAGCAGGTTTCTACACATTTCTGTCAGAGTTCCTCACGAATGTCGTGGAAATGGTCACGTCGGTACACAGCGGCCTTTCCGGGATTGACGGTTGGGAACATGAGGCCGAAGCAAGCGAATCCGACATGTGGATGATAGAATTTATGTTCAGCGACATCGAGTTCATGACCAAGGTGCGCGATCTGGTCAAGGAGGGCGAATACGGCGAGGCCGGTTGGGTGGTCTTCCGCAAGGTAGTCGGCAGGATCACGACTGTCGAGTCCTATCGGCTAAAGTTCGAAGCGCTGATGAAGCTGTCGCTCTCCAAGAAGCATCTTTACCACTTGAGGTGGCTGGCCTCCCAGCCCGCTACCTATGCCATTGGTGAAGGCGTTGTCGTCGGTGAAAAGCTCACGAACGTGCTCAAAACCGCCTACGGATTGCGCGATGCCTACCCCAAGACCACCTTCAGTATCTGGAAGTCCAACGAAGACTTCGGCGGCATCACCGGCCATGTGATGCAAAAAGAATCACCATTCGGGCCGATTGCCGGAGCGCATGTTCATCTCAGTGGCGATGACAACAATCCGATTCCCGGACATGTCACCGACGTTACGACCGATGCCGATGGCGGGTTCGCATTTGCGAACGTGATGGCCGGCGCCAAGAGTCTGACGGCTACCAAAGCCGGCTACAACGACAAGTCGGTTAGTGTCACCGTCGCCAAGAACCAGGTCGCCGACGTCACGATTGAGATGTCCAAGAGAGTCGGCACGATCAAAGGCATAGTCGTGAACGAAATCTACTCCAAAGCACGGAAAGTGGCTGACGAATTGCCCCAGTTTGCCAATCAGGACACGCTCTTCGATAGCCAGCTTTACATCTATGCTCGCGGACAGGTCGCAGGTCAATCATACGAAGACTCGCGAACCATCTCCAATGGACGCTATACATTCGATCTTCCCGCCGGCACATTCTGGATTGTTGCAATACACCCTGATAATGATTATGCCCCCGACTCGATGCAGGTGACTACGGTTGAGAATGAAATTCACGATGCGCCGCGCGCGTTGCTGATGAAGGCGTTGGGCAGCATGTCAGTGGAATTCTACGTGGACGCAAGCTCTTCACCGCAGACATACACATACTCTGTTACCGGTGCTTCATGGTGGGACACTAGTCATGGCCTAAGTGAAATCGCCTTGATTGGAGGCATCAAGGATCAGCAATATGTGGGACTCGGAATAAACATGAGAAGGGTGACCAGTCCCAATTACTATCCACTCGGACCCGAGTACAATTACGACCAGGCAACCTATGGTTATGGTGGTTTTGCAGAATATGCGTCCACGCTGCTCAAGTGTCACAGTCCGTCTGGGGATGACAATATCCTCTTCATGGTCCCCGGAAAGCCAGATGCAAAACCGTGCGACTGCGGGATCACAGATTTCGGGACTCTCTATATCACGCATTTCGGATCACAACTTGGGGACATACTTGAGGGCTCTTTCGACTGCCATCTTGCAGGATACAAGACCTGTACCTGCGAAAAGAACGCTGCGCATCCTGATCAATGGGACGTAGTTTGCCAGACGCTCTATTTTAAGGACGTCAAGTTCCGTATGGTGGTCGGTAGTCTCCTGGCTACTGAGCTGCCATTGGGGTCGGCGGCACTGATCACGCCAAAATCTATAACGGATATCGTAAGTCCACTTTCGCGGCTGCCGTCTCGTTAGCCGCAACCATTCACCAGCTTACACTGCTACGGGCGGGTCAAGAACCCGCCCCTTTATTTTCCGACAGACTCTGGATGGGATAGGCCGCGGCTCTCCGCTTGCGAATCCGTTGACAATCTGCCGTCCGGCGCGTATTTTTGCAGTCTGATGAGAGGCGGCTTGTAGCAGCCGTGAAGAAAGGATTGCAACTGTGGAAACGATGTGGGCTGGTGTTAAAGCGTCACGTGCACAAGGCGCCGAATTCAAGCAGGTTCCGATACCGAAAATCAACGATAATCAAGTCCTGATCAAAGTAAAGGCCGCGTCAATCTGCGGCACTGATAAGCACATTTACAACTGGGATAACTGGGCGCAGGGACGGCTAAAACCACCGCTTATTTTCGGTCATGAATGTTGCGGCGAAGTTGTCGAGATCGGCAAGGGAATCAAGGGACTCAAGGTCGGGGACTTTATCGCCGCCGAATCGCATATCCCCTGCGGTGTCTGCAAACAATGCCGGATGGGCAATATGCACATCTGCGACAATCTGGTGATCCTGGGAGTCGATACCGACGGCATCTTCGCCGAGTATGCCGCTCTGCCCGAAGTCGTCTGCTGGAAGGTCGCCAAATCGCTTGATCCGGCAATCGCTTCGATTCATGAACCGTTCGGCAATGCGGTTTACGTCGTCATGTCGGGGAACGTTTCGACCAAAACAATCGCCATTATCGGCGACGGCCCGACCGGCGCGTTTGCCTGTGGTATCGCCAAAGCCGTAGGGGCCGAGAAGATATACAGCCTCGGGATGATTCCCTTCAACCTCGATATCTGTCGTAAGATGGGAGCGCATGACACTATTGATGTCACCAAGGACAGCAAATTTATCGAGCGCGTTACAGACGAGACCCACGGCGGTGTCGATGTAGTGCTGGACATGGCAGGCAATCAAGCTGCCAACGACAGCGGATTCAAGATGCTCCGCAAAGCCGGTACCTATGTCATGTTCGGCTTGCCGTCGCAACCTGTGACGCTCGACATATCGAATTACATCATCTTCAAGGGGGCTACGGTAATCGGCATCAACGGGCGCAAGATGTTCGAGACTTGGTATCAGATGTCAGCCTTGCTCTCGGGTGGTCTGGTTGATCCGTCACCGGTGATCACGCATCGGTTCCCATTTGGCGATTTCCTTAAAGCATTTGAAACCGCCACGTCGACAACAACGCCAACGGCGAAGGTTGTGTTGATGATGAGGTGAGAACCAGTAGCAGAGTAGGCACGATTGGCCCTGCAGCAGAAAATTCAACCAACTTACGCAGGAGTTTTGGGGCGCATTTAGGGCCGTCCACGCAGGCACGAAGAAGCAATCAGTAGCTCCGAATCAGAGCTTTTTGTAAATACTCGGGCACTTCGTACTTTGATGCTGCAGGATGCAAAGCCAGAACTAAGCGAAGATACTTCAGGGCGATGTATAGATCATGTATAAGAGTCTTCTGTTTTTCGTAGAATAGCACATCATATTCATTCGTAATGAGCTTGTGGGCTGACGGCTGCCTCTCCTTTCTCACATGTTTCAGAGTCTTCACGATTGTGTCAAACACTGAGTGATTTTCAAGGACGAAATTTCTTCTAAGCCATTCCTCTAATAGGGCTATCGAACCCTTCCTGGACACTTCGGTTTTGCCGTCTGGGCGGACAACCTCGCTTTCAATCTCTATGTCATTTAGGAAGAAGTCCTGGTTGATGTTCTCAGAGATCATCTTGTCAAGTAGGTGTGCGAATTCGCAATAGGCCTTCTTTGTTGGACGAATCAAGTACATGAACTCAACCGGACGCTCACTCTGCGAGGCATCGAACGTTATCCGAAATAGCGGTGGGCGAAACATCAATGCGGCCATGCCATTCATCACCTCCAACTCGGCCAGCACAGCTTCGTAGACAGAGACCCATGGAACAAACTCACCATTGATGGAGTTTGCGGAGTATTCGAGACAAGGCTCGCATACAGATTCATCGACCTGTTGTGCATTCCATATTTGTTGGTGGCTAGGGGTCATCTCAGCCAAATAACGTAGGTATGCTACAATCACCTTTTTCTTATCCGCGTCGTAGCCCAAACCAAAAGTTCTCAGGTAGACCTCGTCCTGCTCCGCCAATGCTTCAGGCTGGTTGGCCATGTCTTGCGGAGAGATACCTCCACAAAAATCGTTGAACTTGACCCGATACCGACTGTCATTTAAGTACCGCTCCAAGACAGCGAGATCGAAGAAGACGGGTTGAAGTTGGGCTTCACCAAGAGCAACCCTCAGCGAAAAGGGCCTTCCTTCGAAATCCACTTTGTTGACAGTCGTCTCGAGAACTGACCTTGACGGATAGGCGTTCTTGCCGTCGAAATCACCAGATTCTAACCTCTCTATCTGCGATGAAATGGGCAAATCTGGAAGACGCTTGATATGCGGGTTACCACAATGCTCACAGAATGCGATTGTGGCAAGGTTAGTGCTTACAAGCTCAATAAGTACCTTCTTTAGGACTGCCTTGTCAACCACAATTCTGTCGGAGAGTTCTGTCAACGGAATTCCATTATGGTCTAACGATCCCATATAGAAAGTCAGAATCTCTGCCAGTAGATCATCCTTCAGGGAACTCATATGTGTGATGCTACACTATAGGCTCCAGTTCGTCAATGGGTTTCCCGTCACCGGCTACCCCATAGCTTGCTGTGGGTTGGCCGAGCATCGGAATCAGACGGCAGCCAGACTGCCTATTGCTTCGGTATCAGGCTGTTATACACGTCCCGGAGTTTGCTTTCGGGAATGAGCGGGCGACTAATGGCTTCGAGAGTCTCCTGACCGATTGCTCCGTTCCGTACTAGCTGCTCGCCAGCTTTTCTGGTAGCTTCAATGATGACTTCTCCGTCGCTGGTGAGTTTGCCCTCTTGCTTCATCAGGAAGGCATGAGGTCTGATCACCGCCCCGGCGAATTCCACGCTGGCATCCTCGGCAAGTTCTTTGGCTATTCTCACGACTGTATCGAAATTTCCCTTCTCCCACCATCCACCCGTGGACACAAGCGAGATCTTTCTAATCTTTACATCCTTACGAAATCTGGCGCGCGTTCGACCGTCGCGAGTTTCGAGCAAGGGCTCAAGCAGGGGGCAAAGCCTATTGATGACATTCTGCATCTCTCCGGGTAGAGGAACATAAACCGGCGTAGCCAGTATCAGAATGTCGGCTTCCCACAACCGAGGGTAGAGCAGATTCATATCGTCCTTAAGGCAACAGCTACCGGGCTTTTTGTACCAGCAGTACATATTGGGGCAGTTGCAGGACCTGACCTTCAGGTCCGCGGCATAAGACAACTCGACATCGCAACCCGCACCTTTCATTCCCTGAATCAACGGTGCAAGTAGCATCGCAGTATCTCCCTGTTGCTTGCGAGGACTGCCATTAATGGCAACCGCTTTACTCATCTTATCCTCCTATATGAACCAATGAAAAATCGTGGTCTCAAAGAATAAGCCAAGGGACCAGAATCCCATAGGCTCTCACCTGATATGGCAAAGCTACGAATTCGCGCAGAATTCTCAATAGGAAATCTCCTCAAATGTGATGCAACTTCCTGCTGCCAAAACGTACAAATCTGGTAAGATTGAAGATTCAGGAAAGGATTTATCATGACTCAGATTACCGCCCCCTTCGTCAAAGAGCTCGAACGTGAAGCTGCCACCACGCGCCGTCTGCTTGAGCGTGTACCTGAAGGCAAATTCGAGTGGCAACCACATCCCAAATCGATGTCCCTCGGACGGCTGGCATCGCATGTCGCCGAGACTCCGGGCGTCTTTGCACGGATGCTCACACCTGACGGCATCGATTTCGCGGGATTCAAGTACGTTCCACCCGAGGCTAAGACCACGGCCGACATTCTGGCGTTGCATGACAAGAGCGTTGAATCAGCCAAGCAGTTTCTCACCGGCCTGAGTGATGAAAAGGCACAGGCGAACTGGAAATTCTCTCAGGACGGCAAGGAGATTATGTCTGCTCCCAGAATCGCCTGGGTGCGGTCGTTGATGCTGAGTCACTGGATTCACCACCGGGGTCAACTCTCCGTCTTTTTGCGAATGCTTGAAGTGCCGATCCCATCGATTTACGGTCCCAGCGCCGACGAGAATCCGTTTGCGACCTAAGCGTTAGCGTCACGATTACGACGCGGCATCAACGGCAAAATCGCTGTGCCTCCATAAGTGAGATATTTCACAAAAGCAGAGCTTGCGCACTGCAAGTACTTGCCCTGGTCTGCCGGCATCGATATATTACGTGACTATGCGTCGGGAGTGGGCGCTTCTGACTGATTGAAGCAACAAATCGGAGTGAGTGAATGACACATATCGGCAGCTACGAGGATAGAGTCAAGACCTTCACCTGGGCAATATCCGAACGGGAACTGGAATACAAAGACGGAAACGTCATTAACATCGGTGAGTACTGCACCGATCGCATCTGCCGGATGGGCAAGAAGGACAAGCTCGCATTGATCTGGGAGAATCATACCGGCGAAGAACGCAGGTATACTTTCAATGACATGCGGGTTCTGACCAATACGATTGCCGCCTATCTCCGGAAACTCGGACTGAAGCCGGGTGACCGGATTTGTCTGTTTATGGACAAGGTCCCGGAGTTGTACTTCGGTTTCCTCGGTATTCTCAAGATGGGCGGCATTGCCCAACCCTTATTCTCGGCCTTCGGTTCCGAATCGCTGGTCACCCGTTTGGCCGATGCACAAACCTCTGCAATTTTCACCCAGCGCAAGCACCTCGCCAAGGTCAGAAATATCATGGCGGACATGCACTCGCTTAAGCACGTAATCGTCGTCGATGATGACGGCAGCAGGCCGCTGCGGGAAGAGGAGCTTGCCTTCCACATGGACAAAGAGGAGCGCGTCGAACATTTCGACGTCTATCCGTCGAAAGGCGAAACTCCGTCGGTGCTGCATTACACTTCGGGTACAACCGGCAAACCCAAGGGGGCGCAGCATGTACACTACTCGCTGATTTCGCAGTATATCACGGCCAAGTATGTGCTGGACCTCAAGGATAACGACATCTATTGGTGCACAGCCGATCCGGGCTGGGTGACCGGAACGTCCTACGGCATTATCGGCGCCTGGGCAAATGGGGTCACGCAGTGCGTGCTGGATTCGGGGTTTGAAGCGAGCGCCTGGTACCGGTTTATTGAGAAGTACAAGATAACGGTCTGGTATTCGGCGCCGACGGCGATTCGCTCGCTGATGAAAGAAGGCGAGGAACCGGTCAAAAAGCACGACCTGTCGTCGCTGCGTCATCTCGCCTCGGTCGGCGAGCCGCTAAATGCCGAAGCTGTGATTTGGTCGGAGAAAGTCTTCGGCCTGCCGTTTCTTGACACCTACTGGCAGACCGAGACCGGCAGCATGATGATCTCGAATTACCCCGGCATGAAGATCAAACCGGGTTCGATGGGCAAAGCGTTCCCCGGTATTACCGCGACGGTCGTCGATCTCAAGACGTTTGAACCGATCACAAAAGCCGGTATTGTCGGTCTGATTGCGATCAAACCGGGATGGCCGTCGATGTTCCGCACCTATTGGAACAACGTCGAGACCTATAGATCGAAATTCAAGAACGGCTGGTATATTTCCGGCGACCGTGCCAGTATCGACGAAGAGGGATATTTCTGGTTCGTCGGGCGCGATGATGACGTAATCAATACGGCGGGACATCTGGTAGGGCCATTTGAAATTGAATCGGCGCTGCTGGAGCATCCTGCGGTCGCGGAGTCGGCGGTTGTCGGCAAACCCGATCCCGTCAACATGGAAGTAGTGAAAGCGTTCATCGCACTGAAACCGGGCTATGAAGCATCCAAGGATCTTGATCTGGATATTATGAATTTCGTCCGCAAAAAACTCTCGGCGTTGGCGATGCCGCAAGAGATCGAATTCGTGCGATCACTACCGAAAACACGCTCCGGCAAAATCATGCGCCGGGTACTACGCGCCAAGGAATGGGGCGAGGAGATTGGCGATACATCAACTCTGGAGAATGATTAGCTGTCAATACTCTGTGCGCGGCAGTCGTCCTCGCCTGCTGCGGAAATAACGACGAGAAGGAGCACTAAATGCCGGAGATCAAAGACATAATCCTGACTTACGTGAAGAAGGAGTACGTGGAGGAAGGGGATGACATCGACGTGACCTACACGACACCGTTGATTTCGGGCGGAATCGTCGACTCGTTTTCGATGGTGTCGCTCAAGCGGTTTCTCGAAAATAAGTACAACATCCAAATTCCCGATGCCAAAGCCACACCGAAGGCCTTTGACTCGGTGAACAGCATCATCGAACTGTTGAAGGAGTTCAACGTTAAATAGGCAGACTATGGCATTTCAAGAAAACGTTCGCGAGATATTCAAGCAGGAACTCGATGCAATCCGTTCCGGCGGAATCTTCAAAGAAGAGCGGATTATCTGCGCGCCTCAGGGTTCCGACATCGAGGTCGAATTCCCGATGGGAGCGGCCAGGAAAAAAGTCATTAACATGTGCGCCAACAACTACCTTGGACTGTCATCACATCCCGATGTCGTCGAAGCGGCACGCAAAGGTCTTGACCGACGTGGCTACGGTATGTCATCCGTCCGCTTCATCTGCGGCACGCAGGACATCCACAAGGAGTTGGAAAAGAAACTGACGGAGTTTCTCGGCACCGAAGACACAATACTTTTCCCGTCCTGCATGGACGCCAACGCCGGTGTGTTTGAGGCGGTACTCACCGATCAGGATGTAATGATTGCCGACCGGCTGGTGCATGCGTCAATCGTCGACGGCATGCGGCTCTGCAAGGCGCAGCAGGACACCTACAAACACTCCGACATGGGACACTTGGAAGAGAAGCTGCAACTTCATCAAAACGCGCGGTTGCGACTGATTATCACCGACGGGGCGTTTTCTATGGACGGCGATCTGGCGAAACTTGACAAGATCGTGGAGTTGGCGGAGAAGTATGATGCGATGGTGTTTCTCGACGACTCACACGCTAGCGGTTTTATTGGCAAAACCGGTCGCGGCACGCAAGAACACTGCGGGGTGCTTGGCAAGATTGACATCATCACGACCACGCTGGGCAAGGCGCTCGGCGGCGCTTCGGGTGGCTGTGTATCCGGTCGCCGCGAAATTGTCGAGATGTGCCGACAGAAAGCCAGACCGTATCTTTTCTCGAATACGATTCCACCGGTCGTTGTCTCCGGCGCGATCAGAGTGTTAGAACTTATCAGCGCCACGACCGAGAGACGCGATAAGTTGGAACGCAATACCGCGTTCTGGCGCAAGGGGCTGACCGAAGCCGGACTGATCATTAAGGAAGGCGAAACGCCGATCGTGCCGGTAATGTTGTTCAATGCCAAGCTGTCACAGGACGTCGCGAAGGATCTTTACGAAGAAGGCATTTACGCCGTCGGGTTCTTTTTCCCGGTAGTCCCCAAGGGTCAGGCGCGCATCCGCACCCAGCTTTCGGCAGCGCACGAAATGCATCATCTCGAAAAGGCGCTGGCGGCTTTCACAAAAGTCGGCAAAAAGTACGGAATCCTGCACAAGACCAAGCAGGAAGTTATCGACAGGTACGGGATGTAGCCAGTATTGCCAAAGCAATACGCTTGTGAAAGGGCGACTCGAAAGAGCCGCCCTTTCGCTTTCTTCCGATCCTCCTGCTCGCTTATGCAGCCCGCCTTTTGAAGCGAGACAACAACGCCATGACCAACAGGATGCCGATCAGCGAAGCGATAATCGACGGACCGGTTGGCTTGTCAAGCCCCACGGAAATCATGAGTCCAATCAATGAAGCCGGCAGCGCTAGTGCCCAGCCGAGAGCCAGCCGCCAGCCCCGCGACTGAGTGACCAAAAGAGCGCTGACGGGTGGGATTACGAGCAATGCAAATACCAGCAGCACACCGGCGACATGCACGGACGATGTGACCACCATGCCGAAGCTGGCATAGAACAGAAAGTCCCACCAGGTCACATGATAGCCCTCGGCAACGGCACGAGCGCGATTTTCTGAGATCAGAAAGAACTGCTTGCGGAAAACGAAATGAAACGCACCGACACCGGAATAGAGCAGAGCAATCACGAGCAATTCAGTCGGACTACACGTAAGTAGTGAACCGGCCAGCATGTGCTCCAACTCGTGCATACCCTCAGGCAGACCTGAGAGAAAAATCACAGCCAGCGCGGAGAATCCGGCATAAATGATTCCAATAAACGCTTCTGGGGGTACACGATTGTCTCGCGTCCTTGAAAGCGAGATGATTAGCGCTCCCAGCCAGGTAAAAGACAATGACACAAGGTATTCGCCGATCGAATGAGGTTCCATGCCAAGCAGAAGGGCGATGACCGATCCGAATGCGGCGGCCTGTGCCAGAGAAAGATCGACGAAAATTACGCCGCGACTGACAACGTGAAAGCCGAGATAGGCATGAATGCCCGCTAATACCAATCCGGCGGCAGCCGCCAGAAGCACAAACGGTTGCAGCAAGATGTCAAACATCCTTCACCCTATTTCTGTCCCAGCGTGCGCAGGATCGTGTCGAAAAGCGTGAAGTAATCCTCCGCTCCGGGTGCACCCCCTACCGATGGCGGCAGCACTACCACTTTGGCGCCGGTCTCTCGGGCAATTGTCTTGGGTGCACGGTCCGAGAAATAGGGTTCCATGCAGATCATCTTGATCTGACGCTTCTTGACCAACTCGATAATCTCCGCTGTATGCGAGGGCGTCGGCTCGATACCCGGTCGGGGTTCAACGAAACCATCGACCTTGATGCCGAATGCGTCGGCGAAATAGGGCCAACTATCGTGATAGGTCACGATTTTCGTTCCTTGCAGTTTGGCGGCGAGGCTCTTCCATTCTGCGATTTTCTGATTCAGTTTTGTGGCAAAGGCATTGCGATTTTTGCGATAGATTTCGCCATTAGCAGGGTCGACGGAAATCAGACCATCCAAAATGTTGTCGGCGATGACCAGCCCGTTGTTCGGGTCGAGCCAGTAGTGGGGATTTCCCATCGGATGCACATCCCCCATCGAAGCATCAACTTTCTGGGTCGGTTTCCCCAACACCGGCACATTCTGTGAACAATCGACAACGACCAGTTTGCCGTTGCGAGAGCCATCGATGATTGGCGCCGCCCAGGCGTCCAGATCGAGTCCGATCTTACAGTAGAGATTGGCCTTGCCGACCTTAAGCATGTAGCTGGGCAGAGTCTCCACAGAATGAGGATTGGATGCCCCCTTGTTCAGCGACTCCACGGTAACGAGGTCGCCTCCGATCATTTCGGCAATCGACTTGAGATCAGATGTGGATGTCACAATTGCCACTTTCCCGAAAACGGTGGAAGTGATGGTAAGGAGTAAGATGATCAGAATTGCATACTTGGACATGTTGTCCTCCTAAAATTCGTGCGGTTTGTGGGGGCCCATGGTGAATATGACCTGCAGTCCCAACAGGAACTGCGATTTCTTACCGGTCGTTTCCGGATCAGCCAACAGCGACGCATCGTTGATGTTGAATTTCATGTACCGACCATAAAGGCGAATCAATGTGGTCTCTTCCACCAACCCGAAGCCGGCAAAGCCGGTCAGCGAGACAGTGGAGTTCTTGTTATCGAACCTTCCCAACGGCGTGTTGTTGCCTTCCACCGGTCCGGTCTCGTAAAGGTCATCCGCCTGATAGTCGAAAATGCCGGGAGCGTAATCCACCAGCATGCCGGCATTAAATCTCTTGTGGAAGCCGTAGTCCACAAAGGCAAAGCCGCCTCCGTTGCTTACGCTTGTCACGGCACTGTCCCGCTGCAATTGGCGATGGTTGAGGATCCATTCTCCCTGCAATACCAGCGAGGTGTAGTCACTCGGGTGATATTTGTACTTAACATCAACCGCCGCCAGAGTGGCTTTGAGATTATGTCCGTCAGCGATTGCCGCATCCTTGCCGAGATAGGTTCCATACAGGCCACTGATGCCAGCATCCATGTTGCCGTGCTCACCGACAGGTAGGAACACGTTCCAACGTCCAACGCCCATCGGTTTCTCCGTTCCCCGTTCTTCGTTCTCCCAAGCCAACGATCTGCCGCTGAGAACGTTTAGCGAAAGCTTGGAGTACACGCCAATTGGCAACAGAGTGCTCACGCCGATGCCGACGTCTTTAAGGCCGTCGGGACCCAGGAGCATTCGGTGCGAAATCGGTCGGTCGACAAATGACCAGCCGTGTGGATGCCCCTGGTTCAGTTTGCCGAAATCGACCAAATACTGCCCCATTTTGATATTCAGATTTGCCGGAAGCCCCCGTAGAATTGTCGCGCTCGCTTCTTCGATCTCGAAGTTGTCGCCACCGCTGGATACGAAGACGTCGGCTTTGGCATAAGGGTTAAGATATCCCTGAATCGCAATTTCCAGTTCCTGCATTTTCAAGTTGAAATTATTCTTCTTGGGTGAACCGTTGATGTTGTGGGTGAAAGCCCGGAAATCCCCAATAGCGCTCAGGTCGGGAGGTGCTAATGCGAGGGAGACCTGCGACGAGAAAAAAACTAATGACAATAGACAAATCGTGGCAAGATGTTTGAACATCTTTCCTCTCCAATTCTAATGTTGTAACCAAAGAATGCCTGATGGCACCGGTGCACGTAAGGCGCGATCCGAGTGCTCGCATCTATCAGATCAGGCGTTGGTTGTCAGGTCAGGTGGAGAGCATAGATGGGGGTGAACGTGGGATGGATGGCGTCGCGATCTTGGCGACGAGAGCGGCATTTTCGTTCTTGAAAACGAAGCCGACGAGCACAAAGGTGACAGAGACAAGAGGGGCGATGCTGGAAGTGACGGACTGTGCCGAGTTACACAGCAGGCAGTGGTCGGAGTCGCTGTCGTGATGAATGAAGATATGTAGTAGGAGAGCGCCCCACACTATCAGAGCGACCAGCGCCAGTTGGCGAAGAAGCGACTTACGGCGACTAAGCAGTTGGTTCATGAATCAGCAACAGTCCGAGTCATTGCATTTGGTTTCTGTCTCAATGGCGCACGAGATTTCTGATCCAGTCGGAATCGGCATTGTGAGCCACTATCGACCTGCCTATTGTACGCACCACCAGCGCTGTGAGTCAAAGGCTTTTTGTGAGCGTCCCTGACAGGCGTCTTAGATCGACAATGCAGCCGGGTTGACGACTATGAGTCGCATTATGAACCCGAATCTTGTCGACGCAATACCGCCTACACGGAGGCGTCACGGTTCACCTGCAGCGAAAGAAAAACGGGCTGTTGATTGTATAATCAACAGCCCGAATCTTATTGGTCTTCGCTTTGGCGGCAGTTCAGTTGCTCAAGTAAAAATCCTACCTGCGAATATGATCGATACTATTTCCCGCCACCACCGGGGCCACCACCACCCTGCTGTTGCTTCATCAACGCCTTGAGCGAGTCCAGTGATTTGGCGTCCTTCGGCATAACGAACAACGAGTCCGGCACGGTTGCGTTTATAGTAACCGAGTCGATTGACATCATCATCGACTGCGTCCCCGATTGGACGTTGATTTTATAGGGAATCATTATATTGGCCACCTTCCTATAATCGGAAGAGATCACCGTTGCCCTGTTGCTTTTCTCCTTCACCGTAAGAAAGGTAGTGGCATCAAGGGAATAGACCACTGTGTCATTATCGGCGCCAACGAATTCCAGCTTGTAAGCTTTTGCCCCTTTCACCATATCCTCGCCGAGGTATTTGACTTTGGCGCCCGATTTCTTGTAATCAAGCAAGGGAAAGAGATTGGCCTGACGCATAGCGTCCGCCTTCTCTTCTCCCGATAGATAAACATTACCCACCATCGGATGCTTCATCCAGGCATCCTTTCCGTTGGTGGTTATGGTTTGCATCGGGATTCCCCCCATGCCCATTTCTACATGGCTCTTACCGGGTATTACATAGCTGACTTTCATTTCCAGATTCTGCCCCTGTGCAAACATGGTTCCCTTCATAGTCATCGATTTCATGGCGCGAAGATTCTGTTCGCCGCCGCAAGCGGTTAGGTACTTGGTAATAAGACCGTCCGCCGTCATCTCGGCCGCAATCAAAGACGCTGCCAAAACCAGCAGCAGCATCGCCGCCGGCATGATTTTTCTAACCATTTTCATCTCCTTAAGATAAAAGTGACACCTTCTACACTCGCGGAAATTACGGACATTTCCGGTCGTGGCGCAACTGTTTTGGGTCAATAACTGATACTATGTTGTTTTTGTTGTTTTTTCCCCGCCGGTTGCTAACTTCTCAAAGGTTAATATGCGAGTCAAGCGCGGGTTACGAGGATAAAGCAAATGGAGGTTTTATGAAATTCAGAATCGCATTGTTGATTCTGCTTCTGTCGGTCGTTATGATCAATCCCGGGGCGCAGGCGTTTCGATTCTCAGTCGGCGCTTTCGGGGGTCTAAATCTTCCGGTCGCGCAGGAAGACACCAAATCGGGCACAGTCCTGGGTCTAAAGGCGCGTATTCCCTTGACGACATACTTGGCAGTCGAACCTAACTACACGTATCTAAAGAACGGCGATGGTGAGGTGAAGATTCAGACCTTAGGGGATATCACAATGACTCGCGACGGCGGGAAGTATAGCACCTTTGGTGTTGACCTCGTCTTTGGAGGTGTGTCGGGCTACAAAGGATTCAACGCTTTTGGGATTTTGGGAATTGCCTCGGCGAAGTTCGCCAAGAAAGGGCTTCCCGACCTGACAAAGGGTTCCCTCTGGCTCGGCGTCGGTTTCGAATTCGGCATCACCGACTACCTTTCCGTAGATTTCCGCGGCAAAGGCTTGATCTTCCCTTACAAGGACGATAGTTACGGCAAAGGCGACACCGGCTCGCGCAAGAACGGTATCATCACTATCGGCCTGAACTACTACTTTGGCGTTTCGGAGGAATAAGCTATGAAAAGGACATTCATAATCGCTCTGAAGATCGGGCTTGGCGTGCTGGCTCTGTTTCTGACGCTCGGCAACAATTGCATTACATCCGGAAATATCGTGGTGGTAATAGACAACCTGGCCGACGTGACCGGACAAACCAATACGACCTTCAACCCACGCGCTGTCGATCTGACTGAGAACAGCGATTGGAAGGAACACAAGGACCAGCTTAACAGCGTTGATGATATCGGATTTGCCTGCACCATCGTCAACCATGAGTCCAGCGTCGCCACCGGCCAGATTTGGATTTCTGAGAAGAACTACACAACGCCGGCTGACGTGGCGGCTCATGCCGTCAAGATTCTGGATGGCATCTTGGTGCCAGCCAACGACTCCACGAGCATCGAATGGAAGGAATCGGCAGATTACCTCTCCAACTTCGATGCGGCTAAGACCATTGTTTATACCGAGAAATTCAATCTCTACTTCATGGTCAAGGAGACGCCGTTCCATATCGACGTGAAGGATATCATTCTCTTTCTGTCGTGCAACGGCAAGCCGTAGAGCGCCCTGCTCTGCATCCGCCTGCAATATCAGAGGGTGACCGGAGTCGGTCACCCTTTTCATTTAGCGGCGGTGTCTGTCAAACGTCGTTCCGTAGGTCAAGCCCTCTCGGGGCTTGACACGATTTGTCAGGCCTCAAGAAGGCCTGACCTACACTACTGACTTCTCTTCTTGCACGCCCCGACTTTCGCCGAGCAAAAGTCACGCCTCTCAAGAGGGGATTGAATCCGTTTTTGCACGCGTCTCATTCCCTTCTCGAGAGGGGTGTCGTATCCCGACGAAGGAGGGACACGACGGGGTGTGACGCTACCTCGGCTCCGTAGGGGCGCGGTTCCCGCGCCCCGGGCAACGATGTGCTCACAACTCCAGGGCGAGGGAACCTCGCCCCTACGCTTTGGAACCAGTAGGACCGCCCATCAGCGTCACACCCGCAGCAGGTATTGCAGTTTCAGGAAATATTGATGTCCCGTCTTCGTCCAATCGCCGTCCCCTCCCGGCTCTTGCAGGCCATGCGACGAGCCAAGGTAGAAGATCGTAAAAGGATTCAGCTTGTAACTTAATAGCGGTTCGATGGACAGACTCCGGTCGAAATCGTCATATTGCACGACCAAACGCAGGAACCACTCGCGATTGAACTGATAGTTGATCCGCGTTCGCGTGACATACCCGCTGTAGATCTTGCTGCCATCGGGATAAGCAAGCTTCGAGTATTCAAGTTGAGGACGAACAACCAGGCGCTGCCAGAACCTGAGAGTCGCTGAGACCGAGCAATTGGTTCCTCGGCCAAGTACGGGTGGATCTACGCGACGGGCGACAAACCGTCCTTGACTCAGACTAAAACTCACGCTGACCGGATTGCTGAAGTTGCTTTCGACCGCGACTACGAAGCGGCGAATACCGGGAAAATAGGCCTTTTGATATGTCTCGCGGCTCCAGAGATAGCTGAATTCGATATATGTCTGCCTCTTGAATAACACAGATAGCTCGGGCACCAGCCATTCGTCCTTGCGTTGTCCGGCAAAATTCCAGACCCGCGCTGATTCCAGATAGACCGCAACCTCGTCAATGGCGCGAGTGTTGGGACGGAAGTTCAGCCGGTTCCAGAAATCTACGGTCTGGCGATCATTTCGGTCGAGATAACCATTATCGACCCTGAATGTCGGACTCAGTCCGGTATAGTTCAGATTGAAATTCCAGACTTTGGCATCGCGATCGACGGCAGCGAACAAAGCATGCCCCCAGTACGATTCACCATCGAATGCCGATGTGTGACGGCCACGTTCAAAGGTCGTCGGATACACGCCCTGTGACAATGCTGTATCGGTAGGCTCTACGGTGCGGCTGGCAAATGCACCCATGTTAAGACGATAGTTCTTCAGGAATCGCACTGAACCATCACCCCCTACCACAGTCCCGGCGCCCCCGTTATCAAAACGGCGGTCGGTCATCAAGGCGCCGAAATATGAGTCCTCCAGGAATGTCTGTTTGACCCGCAGGACATTAGAGTAGCTCTTGCCCACTTCAAGCTGCTCTGAACTCTCTTCGAACGGCAACACCTGCGGGGTCTTACGATCGCGTGCGCCGATATAACCGACAGCCGTGCGATTGTGGCGACCGGTCAGCTTCATCGCCATCAACGGATCGTTTATCGAGCGAGTATACACGGCGTCGATGTATGTCTGGAATAGATCGCTCCCCTCCTGAAAAAACGGACGCTTCTCGTCGTAATATAGCGCATAGGGGCTATTGACATCTATCTGAGCGGCATCCGATTCAATCTGGCTGAAATCGGGATTGTATGTGAAATCCGCGGTGAAGTCGGATGACAAGAGATAGCGAAAGTTGAGTGCCCCCTCGGCTTTGATTCTGTCATCGGTGAGACCGGACTGCAGATCCTCGGGATCATTAAGATGAGTCGTCTGATACGAAATCAAAGAGGGCAAGATTTCGAAGCTTCTGCCCGGCTTGACATTCTCCAGTCCTCTGAGAGTGCCAAACTGGCACATGAAGCAGGGTTCGTTCCGATTGATTGCAGCCCAGGTAGATTGCTCGCGACTGTTGCGCGGGCGATTGCGCCAGAAAGTCGCCCTCCATTCCTGTACGGGTCTGTCGGGAAAACGCAGACTGCTGAATGGAATCGCCACTTCCACCTGATATCCCTTCTCGGTGACTTTTCCTCGCGAGATGAAGACGATGTCGAAATTGGCGTCCTCGTTTCCGCTTGACGTTAGGCGCAAGTCTCCCTGGCATCCAAGGGGGTTCACGAAAAGTTCATACCCCCATGACGCGTCACCGTAAGTATCAAATGCAATGCCGACATAATCGCCATCAAACATCTCGTCGCGATCTCGCAAGGAGTATCTGACTGTCTTGGGATCATCGCTGCAGAGAAAACCCAAATAGAAATTCTCGTCGTCATACGTCACCAGAACGTCCGTCGCTACCGGCGGTTTCGTCCGGTCGCCGGGATTATACTCAGCAAAGTTGGTCGCCTTGGCTGCACCCTGCCAGCCCGCGTCATCAAAGTCCCCGTCAATTTTGATTTGACCGGCAGCGCGTTTGATCGACATAGCCGGCTTTTCATTTGGAGTAAAGCCAGCTTGCGATAGCGCGGTACCATAACAAATAGCTACAGCGAGGACCAGAATCCAGAGAGCATTGAGGCCGGCTCGGAAATCGAACATAGTATTGCTACGGAAGGAAGCAAAAAGATGTTTCACGGACAACGTTTTTATGCCACTCAATGCAGTATCGTGCTCAGGTTGGTTACCAGCGTAGGGGCGCAGCATGCTGCGTCCGCGGGCGCGGGAACCGCGCCCCTACGGGCGAATCCTGAAGGCAACTTTCCCACGAAAGTACTGCGACCGCCGCGATCTACAGTTTCTCGATCTTTTTGCTGTGACCTCTGACGTGCTTGGTGGCGTTTCGGGTATCAAAGATGAGACGCGCATTTTTGGCGATCCACTGGTAGTCGTAGCAAGTGTGATCGGTCAGCACTACAACCAGATCAGCGGACTTGAGCAAAGTCGGGGTTAGAGTGACGGAGTGCATGTCTTTTTCACCCTCTTCCATCTTGATCAACGGCGCATAAGGATCGTTGTATTGCACCTTCGCTCCCTGTTTCTGGAGCAGTCGGATACAGTCGATCGCCGGAGACTCGCGTAGATCGGAGATGTCGCGTTTATAAGCCACTCCCAGGACGACAATCCGTGCACCTCTGATCGGTTTCTGGTGCTTGTTCAGAAGTCGCGTCACGCGTTCAAACACATACTCCGGCATGTGGGAATTGATATCCCCGGCCAGTTCAATAAAACGCGAATAATAGTTCAGGCTCTTCAGTTTCCACGACAGATAATGAGGGTCAATCGGGATGCAGTGACCTCCCAGACCGGGTCCGGGATAGAACGGCATAAAGCCGAACGGTTTGGTCGAGGCAGCGTCAATAATCTCCCAAGCGTTGATCTTGAGTCGATCACACATCAACGCCACTTCGTTCACTAGCCCGATATTGACCGAGCGGAAGGTATTCTCCAACAGCTTCACCATTTCCGCAGCCTGTGTGGAACTGACGAGATGAACATGATTGATCGCTTTCTCATAGAATAGCTTGGCCATCTTCTGGCATTTCGGAGTATGGCCACCCACCACGCGCGGTGTGTTCTTCGTGCCGTAGGTCGCATTGCCCGGATCGACGCGCTCGGGGCTAAAAGCCAGATAGAAGTCTTTGCCGACCTTGAGACCGGTTGTCTCCAGGATCGGCAGAATCAATTCCTCGGTTGTGCCCGGATAAGTTGTCGATTCGAGAATAACCAGCATTTCCTTGTGCAGATATTTCCGCAGTTCCTCCACCGCCCGCAGAATGTAAGACACGTCCGGGTCTTTGGTCTTGGACAGCGGCGTCGGCACGCAAATCGCGGCAACATCGCACTGCTTAAGGAGCGAGAAATCCGCGGTCGCCTTCAACAATTTCTTGCTCACTGCACTCTTAACCTGCGCATTCGTGACATCACCGATATCGGACTTACCCGCATTGACCAAATTGATCTTCTTGGGCAATATCTCGAAACCTATGCAGCGAAACCCCTGCTGACAGTACTCGATTGCCAGCGGCAACCCCACATATCCCAGACCGAACACACCGATCACTGCAATGTGGTCGTTTAACTTGTCGGCTAACGTATTCTTCAATTCTTCCTCCAGTATTCCAGCGTATCGACTAACGTCTCTTCTATTCTGTAGTGGGGCTGGTATCCCAATTCCCGCTTGGCTTTGCTGATGCTGCCGACGAGCAAAGGCACTTCGACCGGTCGGAGCAGTCTCTTGTCTACTCTTATACTTATGTCGGCAGCCGAATGCTTGATCAACATATGGAGATAGTTCTCGACTGTATCTGCCTTGCCGGAGGCCAGGACATAGGCATCACCGATCGTGCCGCGCTCCGCCGCCAACCTGTAACCATCTACGATGTCACGGACATCGGCGATGTCGCGCTTGGCCGACAAATCGCCTACGCGGAGAACGCCTTTGCGGTGGCTTTTTTCAATGCGTGAAATCTGCGAACAGAAATCAGGGATAACATAGCCGGTCCCCTGCCTCGGGCCGGTGTGATTGAACGCGCGAATCCTCACTATCGGCAGACCGAAGGCACGATAGTACTGGTAAGAGATAATGTCGGCGGCAGCTTTCGAGGCACCGTAAGGCGAGACCGGTCGTAAAGGATAATCAGGTTTGATCGGCATACGCTGCGGTGGCAGCGGGCCGAAAACGTCCGCAGATGAAACGAACACGACTTTCTCGACAAACTTCTTTCCACGCAACACTTCGTATAGTCTCATTGTGCCGAGGAGATTCACTTCCATTGTCCTGATCGGGGCGTCGAAGGAAGCGCCAACCGATGCCAGCGCCGCGAGATGGAAAATCCACTGGGGCCGATGCTTGTCGATGAGGACGGACAACGAACGTGTATCATCAAGCGCAACTTCACGCACGACTATATCAGTACTGAAGCTTTGGATATTGCGCCGGGATTCTCCTTTTAGGCAGGTTCCGACCACGTCGATATTGTGAGCCAGAAGATTCTCAGCAAGATGGGAACCGGCAAAGCCGGTGACGCCTGTAATCAGCGCCCTCATCAGCCCTGTTTCCGTTTTAATTGTGCCAGATCACTCTCGACCATCATCTTAATCAACTCTCGGAACGTAACCTTCGGTTCCCAGCCGAGTTTCTTGCGGGCATGTGAAGAGTCACCAAGCAAAACGTCAACTTCGGCGGGACGAACAAGACGCGGATCGATCTTCACGTATTTCTTGTAGTCGAGATCACAGTGCGTGAAGGCAAGCTCAACCAAATCGCGTACCGAGTGATTTTCGCCGGAAGAGATGACATAGTTATCCGGTTCAGGTTGCTGCATCATCAGCCACATCGCGTAAACGTAATCGCCGGCATAGCCCCAATCGCGTTTGGCGTCGAGGTTGCCGAGATAGAGGACATCAGATAGACCCAACTTAATCCGTGCGGCGCCATCCGTGATTTTGCGCGTGACGAATTCCAGTCCTCGGCGCGGCGATTCATGATTGAAGAGAATTCCCGACGAGGCATGGATGCCGTATGATTCGCGATAATTCACGGTGATAAAGTGACCATACACTTTCGCCACTCCGTAAGGGGATCGGGGATAGAAAGGAGTCTTCTCGGTCTGCGGCACTTGTTGCACCTTGCCAAACATCTCCGATGACGACGCTTGATAGAACTTAATCTTCTTGTCAAGCAGCCGGATCGCTTCCAGCAGCTTGGTTACGCCGATCGCGTCGAACTCCCCGGTCAGGGCGGGCTGTGACCAGGAAGTCGGCACGAACGATTGCGCGGCCAGATTGTATACCTCCTGAGGTTTGACCTCTTCAATCGCGTTGATCAAAGAGAGTTGGTCGAACAGGTCGGCCTGCACGAGATTAATTTTGTCTTTGATATGATTGATTCGCTCGAAGTTCTCGGTCGAGTTACGGCGAACCATTCCAAAAACTTCGTAACCTTTTTCCAGCAGGAGTTCCGCCAAATAGGAACCATCCTGACCGGTGACGCCTGTGACTAATGCTCGCATCGATATCTCCCCATGGTTGGTGGCACGAATATATGTTCGGCGGAAGCGAAGTCAAGCGTTTCACACGACCGTTCGCGCACCGCAATACGCCTTGCCGCCGTTGACATCAACTGTTATATACTCCGCCTATGTTTAAGTTCGACAAATCCCTGATTTACTATAAGCTGCCTCCGGTGCTCTATGCCGCGCTGATCATTTTTGTGTCGACTTCGTCGAGCGTCTCACCCCCTTCGCTCGGAGTAACCTGGACGGACAAGATTTATCATTTCGGGGAGTACTTCGTTTATGGACTGCTGATCTTTCGCGCCTTTCCCAACGTTCACGAGTCACCCAAGCGGAAATCCTATTATGTTTTGCTCTTTCTTTTTGGACTCGTTTATGGCGCCATAGACGAGCGTCTCCAATACTACATCCCAAACCGCGATTCGTCACCGTACGACTGGATGGCCGACGCTGCCGGGTACACTCTGGCAGGCGTGATATTCCTCTATTTGCGAATGGTGCGGCAAACAAGCCGCGAAGGCTAACGATACTTGACTCTGTGCCTCCAACTGAGTTCAATGTGCTTGTCGAATAGTTCGACTGGCATAACCAGTTCAGAGGAGTTATCCCAGCGGACACTTTTGTTAAATCTCTGCTGGCTTTTTCTGATGTCCCTGCCGTCACAAGACGGGGAAGCGTGGGTGGTAGGTTTCCACCAGTCATTCCCCGGCTGGAAGGAGTGTTGTCATGCCAGCGGAAGTCCATGATCCGGCCTCTGACGGGCTGGCATCCAGGGTGAAAGCTCGCTTTTCACACGAGAGTCCGAACCACGAGGGGGTCGTATCTATGCGGCCTCCGAGAACGTGCTACTCGAAATCGACATCGCTGCCACAGAATGAAAAACCCACCCGACGCAAGGTTTTGGGTGGGGTACAAATCAGAGTGGACTACGCGCGTAGGGGCGCAGCATGCTGCGCCCGAATGAATATGACATGTCTGACTATTGGGCGATAAAGTACTCGTCGAGCGCCCATTTGAGAGGATTGTTGGCGATATATTGCCGCTTCTCCAGCAGATCATCCTCATTGCGAATCACATGCTCGTGGTAATTGCGTTGCCAAAGCGATCTGCGCGAGTGGAATCCCGTTTCACGCGCTTGCTTGGTAACCGCAGACTTGAACGACCGGACGATTGCACCCAATGATCGCGGTGCCACACATGGCATGCGGACTTTGTCCGCGGCGGGCGCAGCATGCTGCGCCCCTACGCGAGGGGAGACGGTGTCGGTTAAGAAGATGATGCCGTGAAAATGATTCGGCATGATGACGAATTCATCGAGGGTCACTTTAGGGAAGTGCTTCGGGATTTCCAGCCAACATTGCTCGGCAAGTGAGCCGAGATTATTGCAAACCATTTGTTCGTTACGGATCGTGCCCAAAACGCATTTCTTGTGTTCGGTGCAGATAGTGACGAAATAGGCGCCGCCTTGCCTGTAATCGTAGTGCGCCAGCCGAATCGACCGGCGTCGGGGTAGAGAGTCATCATTTGACACGACAATATCATAGCGAATCGTGACCGTGTCGTCAATCACACGTGAAAGCACAGCGCCGAAATCCGCCATGACCGCACCAACAGTCAAGCGTAGGGGCGCAGCATGCTGCGCCCGCACCGCGGGGGCTCCGATAAGCGAGATTCTGATTCATGGACTTGGAGACAACCCACAGCAAGCTGTGGAGTACCGGGTGGCCCGGACGTTCGTCCGGGATTCAGAATACGACGGGCAGAGGCCCGGACAGATGTCCGGGGCACGCATACGCCTACAGTCAAGCGTAGGGGCGTAGCATGCTGCGCCCGTTTGCGTCTGCTGATCTGGACTACCCACCCGACGCAGGGCTTTGGGTGGGTACAAATCTCAGGGCACGTGGGCCACGCTCTCTATACCTTTTCAGCACGAACATGCCAGTTTGAATAAAATTGCTGTTCCCCCTGATTATCCCAATACCCTTCACTTTTCCAGCAGGTAAGAGTCCGAAAACCAGCCAATAATTCTGCCAAATCTTCCTCGTCTGCAAAATAGTGAATATCTCCCGGCGTGACTGATTTTGTACACCGATAGGTGTGCGGCGCTACCCTCTCCCCAAAACCATATTTCCCATCTCGCCGACTGGGACAGGTGAAGAAGAATATCCCTTCGGGCTTTAGTAGTTTTCGTACCTGTTGAATGGCTTGGGCAAACTGCTCACGCGAACCGTGATAAATCACGTTATAGCTAAGCACCAGATCAAAGGTCTCACTGGGCAAGGTTTCGGCGAGCACTTCACAGACTTGTGTATCAATCGAAAGGCGTAATCTATAGGCCCATTCATTCAAATGCTGAATCGCTGTAGGGGAAGCATCCGTAGCCGTTACCGAAAATTGAGCCAACGCAAAGGCGATGGCATGACGGCCGAGACCGCAGCCCAGGTCTAGTACTTTTGGCCGTTCGCTGCGCGACACAGAGCGGATCAAATCAAGTACTTCAGGCGCCGGTTTTTTCCACCTTTCCCAGTTGTCTTGATCGCTCCAATAGGTTTCCCATACATCAGTAGTCATCAATTTCCTATCACTTCGATTAAGTAATATAGTGCCTTAATTATGGGCCAACAATGATTAGTGGTGGTCCGCCCATCGGGTGGGTTGATCGAATACCTCATAGTGAAAAACCCACCCCTTAGAAATCGGGGCGAACGGCCCGACGCAAGGCTTTGGGTAGGGTACAAATCAGAGTGGGCTATGGGGCTTGAATCGGCGGCAATCTAGGGAAACAATAGCAGGACGAACATGTCAAAACCGAAGCGGTTTTGACCTACGAAACTGAAGGAAACCCACCCAACACAGGGTTGGGTGGGTTTCAAAGACGAGCTGCGATATAAACCTATGCGGCAACCTGTCCAGTCACGTGTGAAATCAGCGCCGCAACTTTACCAAATAGCCCTGCCACTCCATCGATATTGGCAAGCCAGCCCATGCCTTTCCACAATAGCGAAATTACGCTCTTGTTTGGGGATGGCTTCGCCAACTGATCTTGAATGCTTTCGAGATCGGCAACAGTCTCCAATTTGCGGCTCTCGTCGATTTGTTCAGACGTAACAACTGCATCACGCAGCTCGGCCACAGCCTCACCAACTTCACGGAATGCGCAATTGATCCGATTGCCGTCACCGATCGAGATCAGTGCCTGACCAGTGGACTCGATATGTATCCCAGAGAACTTGTCTCTGGAATACGAAGTCGGACCATCGATTTTGTCTACGCCCAAAGCACTGATGCGGAAAAACCGCATCGTGGCTGGTTGAAGCGTACCGTTAGGTGTACGGTACGCTCTCGGCTGAATAAGCTCCTCGACGAATCCCTGACTCTGCAAATAGCACAGGTTACGATGAACATCTTGCGCAGACAGAGAATGCAGTTCCTTCAACTCCTTGCGAATGATACTGATTGTAGCCGCCGATCCCCTCTTTCCGTAGACACTCGTGGCACTTTTGTACCTTTCATAGAAATTGCGCAATACTAGGTCACGAACCTCATCGTTCGATCTTCCGGGGGAATTCATCTTTTTCATGATAGATCCTATCTCGGGCCGCACGGCAGATCGGGAGCAACAAATCCATTTGACAAATCTTTGAAGAGAAGTTACAATGCCGTCAGCCCGTCAATTTACTGTTCTGATTTTCACGGGATTGAAGCGAGTGAGATGCCGATCACATTTCACTCGCTCTTCTTAGATGATCTTCCTTTCACATCACTGCCTCCTTCCGTTGAGACAAAGGTTTCTCCTTCTGTGCCCGAAGTCGACTTCTCGCGACACCTCAGGAGCATCGTAACTGCCCACCAATCTATGGATGTTAAAACATTAATCTCAACGTAATCTCATCTTCCTATTAACATTCTACGTGTGCTTAAGTGTGCCAGGACAAAGTGGCAAGAAGAAGAGTCCGAACGTATTCACTGCTGCGGAAACTGAGTTATCCACATGTGGATAAAAGCACGATGCCAGCCACTCGTCGTATGCCTTACGCAGCATTTGGACGTCTTTCGAGTAAATCAAAACGGCGGGTCGTGGGACCCGCCGTTTGATTGTCAAACCAATTTGGTTTAGTACATATCCCCGTAGCCACCGCCGCCGGGAGGCATCTGCGGGCCGGGTTTATCTTTCTCCGGTTTGTTGGTGATCACCGCTTCGGTGGTCAACATCAGGGCGGAGATGGAGGCCGCGTTTTCGAGCGCCGTGTGGGCAACCTTGGTCGGGTCGATCACACCGGCTTTCATCAGGTCTTCGAACACGTCGGTCTGAGCATTGTAACCGAACGCGCCTTTTTCGTGCTTCACTTTGTCGACAACGACGGAGCCTTCGACACCGGCGTTCTCGGCGATAAAGCGAATCGGAGCTTCCAGCGCACGACGGACGATATTGATACCGATCAGCTCGTCGCCGTCGGCTTTCATTGCGGCAAGCGCCGGAATCGCCCCCGCCTAAGCGGGGCCGGCATTGGCATCACTCACGATCACTTCCAAAGATTCACCCCCCAGACCACGGTGCTTTAAGTCCGCCATAAAACCCCACCAGCAACTCTCCGACTCCTTGTCCACCACTTGGAAGCTCAAGATCTCTTGCGTCCCATCGAGCTTCACTCCCACCGCAACCAGCAACACTTTCGTCAACC
>Ga0209777_10001176_pt1 | contig 39121 bp, 29 predicted proteins | sample FrelakmetHBP12HB_FD_187147 | JGI IMG/M metagenome (GOLD analysis project Ga0209777, IMG submission 187147) | Freshwater lake sediment microbial communities from the University of Notre Dame, USA, for methane emissions studies -HBP12 HB (SPAdes)... | ecosystem: Environmental > Aquatic >...
TGGAGTGCCAACCACACAACTGGGGGACCGCACTCGATCACGCCGTCCATTTCCACTGCGAGATGGCCATGCCCAACTGCACCTGGTTCGAGATGACGCAGCCACAAGGGATTACCGACCAGCCGTTTTTCAAAGACAAGATCCGGATCGACAGAGACGGCTACGTGCCGGCGCCAACGAAACCGGGACTGGGATACGAGCTCGACCGCGATGTCTTGGATCAAATGACCTTGCGGATCGATCGTGCCTGACTGACGGGCCGACCTGCTGCTCCGGGAAGGACTCTCCGGTGTTATGGAATCCCTCCGCAGTTCGCGCTGTTTCATGGCCCAAATCAACTGGCCGAGTGAAGGACGGCGATCCATCTCGGGCGAGTGTCGACCGCAGACGTCATCGCTTTGCCATGACGTGTCACTAACGTGGGGCGCTCCGCCCTTCGGCGCCACTCTGATATGAGCGATACGCACTGAGTGCCGTCGTGACGGGCACGCCCAGCGCGGCGGAGATTGATCTCCCCGAAAGCCATTCCTGATCCCGCAGGCGCACGACCTCGTCTCTGCGGAAGATGCGCTTGGGCCGTCCGATCCTTTTGCTGTTGGCTCGTGCGGCCCGGATCCCCGTCAGCGTCCGCTCGCGGATCATCTCGCGCTCGAACTCGGCTACCGAAGCTAGTACATTGACAATGTACTACAGAAGCATCATCATGGCTGCATGAAGCAGACCGAGTTGAGGCTAAGAGAGTCTGATCGGCTTGCCTTGGACAGGTTTCGCAGCAAAGGAGTGCATCTGGCACGAGAGGTCAACCGTGCGCATGTATTGATGGCGCTGGATAGCGGCGTTCCCGAGGCGACGATCTGCCAAGTGTTGGGGTTGGGCCGCACGGCGCTGTGGCGGACTCGGGCCGCGTATCGCCAGGGCGGAATGGAGTACGCCCTGCACGATGAGCCACGGTCGGGCCAGCCGCGCAAGTATCAAACTGATCAGGAGGCGGAGGTGGTGGCTCTGGCTTGCAGTGCGCCCCCGGGGGGACGCAAACGCTGGAGTATCCGACTGCTCACTGCCGCCGCCCAGGAACGGCCTGGGCTGGCCAGCGTCAATCGGGAGACGGTGCGCCAGATGCTAAAAAAACGACTGTAAACCTTGGCGCAAGCTGATGTGGTGCATCGGCCGGATCACGGCGGAATACCGGGAAAGGATGTACGGTCTATTGGGAATCTACGCTCGCTCGTACAATGCGCAAGAGCCAGTGATCTGCGTGGATGAAAAGAGCAAGCAGTTGCTCCGGCAGACACGCGCGCCGCTCCCGGGGCAGCCGGGCCGGTGCGCCAAAGAGGACTATGAGTACAAGCGGGCCGGGACCCGCAATATCTTTGTGGCGGTCGAACCCAAAGGCGGGGGCCGCTTTGTCGAGGTCACCCTTCGGCGCACCAAGTCGGATTTTGTTTCGTTCGTCAAGAACCTGGTGGAGAAGGTCTACGTAACCGCAGTGACCGTTCATCTGGTGTTGGACAACCTCAACACGCATTTCCGGCACACCTTCGTGGACGTGCTGGGCGAACCGGCGGCGATAGCGCTGTTGCGCCGAGTGGAATTTCACTATACACCCAAACATGCGAGTTGGCTGAACATGGCGGAGATAGAAATCGGGATCATGGACCGCCAATGCACTGGACAACGTATCGCCAGCGCGGAGCGATTGCAGACGGAAGTACAGCAGTGGCAGCAGCAGCGGAACGCCGAAAGGCGAGGCATAGAATGGAAGTTCACACGCCAAGATGCGGATCGCAAGCTGTGCCGACATTATGTCTCGTAACTATATTGTCTTAATGCTAGCGCTCCGCATGACGATTCTGCAACTGCTCGTATCGCTTTCGATATTCGAAGTGCTCTTCTATAGCTGGCAAAAACTCCCGCTCACGTGCTCGTATACCCCGGCAGAACGGCCGCTCGTCGGAGTGCTTGCCAAGTACATTGCAGTGCTCTGCGCTGTGGTGCCGATTCTCTCCGTGATGATTGCAGTCGCCAGCCAGGTCTCATTCCTCTTCCCCGTCTACCTGACGATGTTCGGCGGTGTTTGGATATGGCTGCGCAGACTTCGGCGCGAAGGATGGGGTGAGGCAAAGCTGATTTACGACGATTTGCCCGCGGTCGTCACCGACCTCGGGATCAAGGAGCTCACTTATGCAGGAACAAAGGCCCAGCTCAGGCGAACTGCTGCAGGGGACGCTGGACATGCTGGTTCTGAAGACTCTCATTCGTGGTCCGATGCACGGATACGCGGTGGTGGAGTTCATCCAGCAGACCTCGGAGGATGTACTGCGCGTGGAGGAGGGAGCGCTTTATCCGGCGCTGCATCGGCTGGAACTGCGAGGCCTGCTGACCTCGGAATGGGGAGTTTCGGAGAACAACCGGCGAGCCAAGTACTACCGCCTGACGGCTGCGGGGCGCAGGCACCTGGTAGACGAGACGGCTCGCTGGCGGCGGATGTCGGCCGCAATCGGACGCATTATGGAGCCGGCTTGAAAGCAACTCCTTTAGGAGAGGCCTTGACCGCTGCCTGGTTGCGGCTGCGGACAGCATTCCACCGGCGGCAGTGGCAGCGTGACCTGGAAGACGAACTCCAATTCCATCTGGAAATGCGCCAGGAGAGATGCCAGTCGCAAGGCTTCAGTGCGGGTGATGCCGGCTACGCCGCACGGCGGCAGTTTGGCAACTTGATGTTGGTGAAGGAGGCATGCCGGGAAATGTGGACTCTCGGCTGGATTGAGACGTTGTGGCGGGACGTGCGCTATGGGTGCCGGCAACTACGGCTGAATCGCAGCTTTGCCGTAGTAACAGCCACCACGCTGGCCCTCGGGATTGCGGCAACAACCACCATCTACAGCGTATGCGACGCGTTGGTCTGGAAGACGCTGCCCTTACCGGACCCGGACACCCTGATCACGGTACTGGGAGCATTTCCTGGGAATCCTCACTTCTGGAGCCCGGCATCTCCGGCCGGCGTCGAGGATATCCGCAAAAGCCAAACCATGCTGGCAAGCCTGGCGAGTTGGGAAAACGCCACGGCCAACATCGTGGACGCCGGCGGCGAGCCTTTGCGTGTGGATCAAGCCCGCGTGACTCCGAACTTCTTCGACGTTCTGGGCGTATCGCCCGAACTCGGTCGCTCGTTCGAGCCGGGCGACGACCAGCCGGGCCGCGATCGCGAGGTAGTCCTTAGCGATGGCCTGTGGCGCAATCGATTTCAGGCGGACCGTGGTATTGTCGGCAAGACCATCCGGTTGAACGACCAGGACTACACCGTAGTCGGCGTCATGCCACCGAGGTTCGCTTTTCCGAGGGCGAGTAAGGACCTCTGGACGCCGCTGGCGTTTGCTCCCGAGGAACGCAACTCGCGCAGCACGCCGCGGGTCGATTCGGCCGGCCGAATGAAGCCCGGTCACACGCTTCGGCAAGCGGCATTGGAGTTGAACAGGCTGGGGCTCCAACTCGAAAAGCTCTATCCGCAAACCAACACGAACCGTCGTTTCATGGCTTGGCCGGTCCGCCGCTATGTGGCAGGCGACTACGCGGCGCAGTTTGCGAACCTGCTTCTGGGTGCGGCCCTGTTTGTTCTATTGATCGCGTGTGGAAACGCAGCGAATCTGCAATTCGCACGCGGAACGGCGCGATGGCGGGAAGTCGCGGTTCGACAGGCGCTCGGCGCAACACGCTGGCAAATCGTGACGCAACTGGTCACCGAGAGCCTCGTCCTCGCTCTGGCAGGAGCCGGCTTGGGAGTCGTGTTGGCGCGGTACGGACTGCGGGCGATTCGAGCGGGCATTCCTCCCGAACTGCAGAAGTACTCTTCCGGGTGGGCCGACTTAGGACTCAACGCCGGCGTGTTGGCGTTCGTGCTTGCGGCCGCCGTGCTCAGCGGGATACTGGCAGGTTTGGTGCCGGCGCTGCGGTCGTCGCACGCAAACCTCGCTGAGTCGCTCAAAGAAGGCGGGCATGCGTCCTCTTCCGGACCCGGCCGGCATCGCGCACGCTCCGTCCTCCTCGCCGCTGAAATCGCACTGACTATGGTGCTGCTGGTGGGAGCGGGGCTGATGATCCGAGGTTTTCACAACCTGGTGAGGGGCGAGACAGCGATTGAGCCTCGTACTTTGCTCACGCTCCGGCTGGAGCTCGATGCGACCGAATACCGCACGCCGGAGAAGGTGGCGGAATTCTATCGCCTAGTGTTGGACCGGACCGCCGCGCTTCCGGGCGTGCAGGCTGCCACTGCTGCATCGGCACTGCCGTACAGCAGGCATGCACGGTTCAGCGCGTTTACGATTTCGGGCAGGGCGGCTCAGCCGGGCAGGCAGCCGAGCGCGCAGCTACAGGTAGTGAGCGCCGATTACCTCCGGACGATGCACATCCCGCTACGTGCCGGGCGCTTTCTGAGCGACCGCGACGGCCCTCGTTTCCCACTGTCGGCCGTGATCAGCGAGGAGATTGCACGACAGTGGTGGCCGGGAGAGCCGGCTCCGATCGGCAGGCAGATCAGGCTGGGTATGCACGGCACCACCGGGCCTGTGATTACGATCGTCGGTGTGGTGGGAGGAGTCAAGGCAAGCGCTCTTGACCGCGTACCCCGTCCGGCGCTCTACGTGCCATACACACAGTTCCCGGAACAAGGTATGGACATCGCCATCCGAAGTGCCGGAGATCCATTGAGCCTGGCTGCTCCCGTCAGGCTGGCAATTAAGGCGGTGGATGCCGAACAGCCTGTGACCGACATGATGACGCTTGAACGGATGAAGCAGAATGAAGTGATCGGGCTGACCTACACGGCCGTGCTGATGAGCATCTTTGGTGCGATCGCGCTGGTGCTGTCGTGTGTCGGCGTTTACGGCATGATGTCGTATCTGGTTTCCCGGCAGACGCACGAAATCGGAGTCAGAATGGCACTCGGCGCCGGCCGTTGGAACGTATTGGGCATGTTGTTCCGCCAAGGCTCCCGCGCCGGTCTCGCGGGCGTTACGAGCGGCCTGTTGCTCGCGTTTGCGTTCGCGCGTCTGTTGGCATCGGTCATTTGGGGCGTTAGCGGGACGGACGGTGGCACCTTCACAGCCATCCCGTTGGTTCTTGTATTGGCGGCCGGCCTTGCGATCTACATTCCCGCACGCAGGGCCCTCAGGATTGATCTGCTGATCGCCCTGAGAAGCGAGTAGGGCAGAATTCCGGGCTACCCGTTGAGCGCACCGCCTGCTTTTCACCTGAACTATGCACGCCCTTCTGATTTCGCCTCGAATTGCTTGAAGAAATCGACTTCTACCCCCACCCTGCCGGTTGTGGGAGAGAGCCACGCGGCGCACGGAAAGCCCGCCGTAAAGCAATCTTGAGAGGTTACTCCGAGACCCAGCAAGAATGCGGCTTTCAGCGACCACCGCGCGTTGACAGAAGCCGTGCATAGAATGCTATGCACGGCCAGGCTAATGGTTTCAACAACTTGCAAGAATGTTCAAGAAAAGTGGAATCCGAATCGGTCACGCCGCCCGAAGGCCACAGGGGCGGGATGTACATAGTTCAGGTTTCATTCAACGCGGCATCCCACACTCTCCCTGGCCCGCTGTCCGCTAGCATGTTGGCATGGAGTTCTTCCGGCGCGCCGCGGTACATCCTCGCAAGCTCGGCGTGTTTCCGGGGACGTTCAACCCGCCCACGCGCGCTCACATTGCGGTCACCCGTGCCGCGCTGGACGAGGTCGATGAGGTCGTGTTCGTTCTTCCCCGCGCTTTCCCGCACAAGCCCTACGAAGGCGCGCCGTTCGAAGACCGCGTGCGGATGCTGGAAGCCGCGCTCGCTGGCGAGCCGAACTGCTCCATCGCGGCGAGCGGGGGCGGGCTGTTCCTCGAGATTGCGCGCGAGTGCCGCGAGTTCTACGGCGCCGGCGTCGAGCTCTGCTTCCTTTGCGGGCGCGATGCCGCGGAGCGCATCATCAACTGGGATTACGGCCGGCCGGGCGCGTTCCTGGAGCAGTTGAACGAGTACAGCCTGCTCGTGGCGCCGCGGCGGGGCGGCTACAAGCCTGCGGGGGAAATGGGTTCGCGCATCCGCACGCTCTGTGTCGAGCCGGGCCTCGACGAAGTCTCCGCATCAGCGGTGCGCGATCGCATCGCAAGCGGCGAACCCTGGGAGCACCTGGTGCCAGAGGCGGTGGTGCCGCTCGCGCGGAGCATCTACGGCGAAGACAGACACTGAGCGCCAAAGTAGTGTCCAAGAAATAGCTGGACAAATTGGCCTCGCGGTTCACCCCAACATCCGCGTTCATCGGCGTTGATCAGCGCTGACAATTGTTCTGAGAGCTTCGGCGCGGCACATATAAGTATTGGTCGCCGACCAACGCCGAGTGCGCCGGGATAAACCGGCATGGAATAGGGAATGAAAGAGTCCTGCAGGAAAGGAGTAGCGAACCGTCCTGACCCCGAGTCATGCGTCGGTCATCGCAAGGTGGCAGGTGAAGCGTTGACAGGGGCACAGGCAGGCAGGGCATTGAGCTGCGAAATCCATCTCGTTCGGGCGCCGACGCCGTTCGGCGAAGCGGAAGGCCACATCATGGGTGACGAAAATCGCGAGCCATCCATCAACCCCGCGCAGTCAGAGTCGCGGATTCTTTCGATTCACTGACCGAGCGCGTGCTCGGCGCCGTGTTTGAGGTCTCCAACACTCGTTCTTAAATTCCGGAGCCGCTTGACGCGCCGGCTTTGGAGGGGCAGACACAGCATGGATGGTCCAGTTATTTCCCGGACACCACCCAAGCGCGGAGGTCAGCTCTGGTGGGGAGGACGTCCTCGTCTGCCTGCGGCCCGACCCCTTGGTCGAGCCGCGGCTAACGCTGCCCCCCGCGCACCGGCAAACCGCCCCATGCAGGTATAATCCCTGCGTGCGACTCATATTCACTTTTCTCTTGACGCTTTCATTTTCCGCGCTCGCCCAGGACGTCGGCATGGGCACGCGGAAGGGCGGCGCGCAGCGCTTTGAGGCTCCCTACACGTTCGACGTCGAGACGCCCCACGTGAATTGGGCGAAACCGTTGCCCGGCGGCCCCATTCGTCTTCTCGCTGTGCCCACCGTCGGCGAGGGCCGCACCGTCGTTGAGCTCGCCCAGCGTCTCTCGCTCGAGCTGACCACCGTCTCCATCGACCCGGACTGGGACGTGAACAAGTGGACCATGGCCTTCGGCGAGGATTACGGCGCTCGCGCGGAGAAGGGCGACCTGAAGCTCGTCTACTCGTACCTCGAGCAGGAGCTGGCCGGCGCGAAGAAGTTCGACGCCATCCTGCTGCCGATCCACCACGGCTGGAGTGCGCTTACCCCGGCATCGCGTGAGGCGCTGGCGCGGCGCGTGCGCGACGGCTGCGGGCTCGTCCTCATTCGCCCCTTTGCCTCGGAACTCTCACCCATGTCGCCGGTTGACATGAAGCCGCTCGATGGCGAGCTCGAGGAGCCTGCGGAGCCGGGCAAGACGGAGCCGGCGCGCTGGCAGGTGAAAGGCGATCACTACATCACGCGCGCCGTCCCCATCGAGAGCTTCCCGTTCGCCGACCTCAGCAACTTCCTTTACCGCGCCGAGCCGGGCGCGCAGGTTCTCGTTGAAGGCGCCTCCGGCGGCCCTGTGATTGCGGTCAGGCAGTACGGAAAAGGCCGGGTTGTGGCCTTCGGGTACCGCAATGCCGGCATGAGCTGGGACATGCCCATGGCCGCGCGCGGGCGCTTCCCGGACGTCTACTGGGAGTACTTCTACTCGCTGTTGTGCCGGTCTCTGATCTGGGCCGCCGCGCGCGAACCGCAGAGCGCGGTTGATTGGAACACGTCCGCCGGTGAGTGGCGCCTCCGCAGTGTATTTGGAAACCTTGTCCGCTCCGGGCGCGGCAAACCGCCCGAGTTCAAAGCCCTTGCGCCCGGAAGGTATTTCCTCGAGCGGCAGGCGCCCGCGGACTGGAAGATTTCGGTAATCGATGTGCCACAGCCGGACCGCATCGAGAACCTCGCGGTGACGCCCGGCGTCATCGCAGAGGGCGCGCCGGTCAGCGTCACGTGGACCGCCACGCGCCCCGCGAAAATCGAGCTGCTCGACAACCTCGGCCGCGTGATCGCGCGCGGCGAGGGCAACGGCGCGGCACAGCTCACCGCCGGGAGGCCGCTCGTCCACTCCGGCTTCGTGCGGGCCACGTGCGGCACGGCCGTCGCGCAGACGCCCGTGCGCTTCGCTGCGTCCTCGCGCGAGTGGGATGACTACGAGATCATCCTCCCGTGGTTCGGCCCGAGGACCTATCAGCCGTGGATTCCGGCGGTGGATGAGCAGTTCCGCCGCATCGGCATCACCGCGCTCGCGGACCCGGACCGCAACTTCAAGGTGATGGTCAGCGCTCACCTCCCCGGCTTCGGCATCTACTGGTACCGGCGCGAGGGCTACCTGGCGCGCAAGGCCGCGTACGCCAAGACGAAAGACAAGAAGTACCTGGTGCGGGAGGTCGCGTTCGAATCGCCGAAGTTCGAGCAGGGAATGCGCGCGCAACTGGAACGTTCGCTCCGTCCCGTGGCCGCGCTCAAGCCGATGGCCTGCTACCTGGCCGACGAGTCCTCCGTCACCTTCTACGGCGACGCGTTCGACGTGGACTGGTCACCGGAGTCGTTGGCCGGCTTCCGCCAGTGGCTGCAAAAGCAGTACGCCGGCCTCGATGCGCTCAACGGCTCCTGGGGCACACAATTCAGAGACTGGGAGTCCGTGGTGCCCATGACCACCGAAGAAGCGCAGGCGCACGGCAACTTCGCGCCGTGGGCCGATCACCGGGCATACATGGAGGCCGTGTTCGTCCAGGCATTCGCCAAGGCGCGCGCGCTGGTGCACGAGATCGATCCCGGCGGCCGCGCCTCCATTTCGGGAACACAGGAGCCTTACCCGCACAACGGCTGCAACTGGTACGAGATCGATCAGCAGATCGACTACCTGCAGCCCTACTCCGGCGGCGCGCAGGACGCCATGCACCACCTCTTCCGCCCCGGCCTCCCCATCACCGGCTTCACCGGCTACGGGCTCACGGGCAGCGAGGCGGAATACGAGCAGTGGCAGCGGCTCTTTTACGGCCACCGCGGCGCATCCATCTTCTGGCACTACACGCTGCTCAATCCCGACCTGAGCCTCAGCGCGCAGGGCAAGGCGCTGGCTGAGGCCTTCGGTCGCATCCAGTCCGGCGTCGGCCGCGTGTTCATCAATTCCACGGTGCGCGAGGATGGTGTGGCCATCCACTTCTCGATGGCGAGCGAGCGCGGCGCGTGGATCACCGACGGCAAGATTTCCGCTGAGCTCGGCGACTCCGACAAGACCTCGAACAATCTCGCCGATCTCATGAAGCGGCGCGAAGCGTGGGTGAAGCAGCTCGAGAAGGCGGGCGTGCAGTTCCGTTTCCTTGCCTCGTCACAAATCGAGTCCGGCGTTCTCGATAAGTACCGCGCCCTGATCCTCCCTTACTCCATCGCGCTGTCGGACCTTGAAGCCCGCGAAATCGAGCGTTTCATGGACCGCGGCGGCATCGTCTACGGCGATGAGCAGACGGGCCGCATGGATGAGCGCTGCCACTGGCGCAAGGATCAGCTCTGGACGGCGGCGCGCAAGGGCTTTATCCGCTCCGGCCCCGCCGATGTCGGCATCAAGCACGATTTCGGCGGCGAGTTCCTGGTCACCGTACGCGATTTCGGTTCGTCCCGGCTCACGGGAGTGTTGCCGAAGAAAGCTGCCGTCGTGCGTACGCCCGAGGGGAAAGGCGTCGTTTATGACCTGCTTCGCGGCGAGGTTGCAAAGCCCGAAGTGCAAGCCTCAGCCGACCGCCCCGCGCTGTTCCTCGAGCGCGCGAGGCGGACCGCGAAGCTCACCATCTCCCGTGACCTGAAGATCGCGCTTGCGGATGCGTCCGGCGCGCCCGTGGACCTGTCGGTGGTTCGAGTCGAAGTATTCGATCCCGCCGGACGCCTGGTCCGCCATTACTCCGGCAATACGACGCTGAGGGCAGGGAAGGCGGAGTTCGCAATTCCCTTCGCGCTCAGCGACCCCGCGGGCTCCTGGCGCGTGCATGCACGCGATGTGGTGAGCGGCCTCACCGCCGAGGTGCGGATGGCGCGATAGCACCGGGGACTGACGAATCCGTCCTGAGCGCAGCGCGTGGAAGGATCCGTCTGTCCCCGGTTGCCATGAGCTATTGGTGTGCCCGTGCGGTGTCGATCTGTGCCTCTGTGATCGCAGCGCGCGCGGCCACGCGATCCGCCGGCGCCGCGCTCCCGCTCTTTTCGGCCTGGACCAGCGCCAGCAAGTAGCGGCCCAGCGCCTCCGGCGCCCCGCGGTTTTCGAAGCTCCCCGACGTGAGTTCGCCGGCGCGCTTCTCGAGCGAGTTGAGCAGCGTTTGCGCCGCAGCGTCATTCCCGAGCGCCTTCTGCGCCAGCGCCTGGTAATACGTCCCCAGGTGCGGTTTGCTGTAGTCTTCCGCCAGGATCGACTTCAAGTAGCCGTTCGCCGTTGCGCGGTTGCCCTTCGCCAGGTAGACCTTCGCCAGGTCCCAATCGAGGTACGCGTGAAAGTCGGGCGTGCGCGGGGCGACTTCCAGGTTCTTCGGGTACTCTCCCGCACGCTTGTAGAAGCCGAGCGCCGTGTCATATTGCTTGTCGGCGAACGCCATGTCGCCGAGCCGTCGGTTCGCTTCCACCCAGGCGTGGTGGATCGCGTAGCCGCCCTCCCAACTGTGGAAATGCCGCTGGCCGAGCGTGGCCGCGGACAGTTCCAGGTTGCGCCGATCGCCCTGCGCAAGCCTGAGGTCCACCAGTCGCGAGACCAGGTCGTCCCGCATGTTTACCGTCCCGAGCCTCGGCTCCAGGTACGCGAAGCGCTCCGGCCCCGGCACGCCCATCTCCTCGGCTGTCTGGTCCAACTCGAGCAGCGCGCGCGCGTCCTTCGGATCGAGATCCACCACCTTCTTGTAGGACTCGTAAGCGGCGCGGAGGTCCTTCTCGAGGTACCGCTGGCCGTACGCCACGTTGCGCCAGGCCTCTTCCAGATTGCCGTTGTTCTCCACGGCCTGCTGCCAGTGCGCGAACCCTTCTTCACGACGGTTCTTCGCGTAGAGCAGGTTGCCCAGGAACAGGTGCGCGCCGGCGTCCTTCGGATCCACACGCAGCGCGGCCTCGAGCGCCTGCATCTCCTCCAGCCGGTGCGGGTTCGTGTAGCGGGCCGGCCCGGATTTCGCTTTGCTGTAATACTTCGACGCGTCCGCGGAATCCCCGCGCAGCTCGCAATAGTAGCCGCGCAGGTAGCTCACCATCGGGTAATCCGACTCGCCCAGCACGGTCTCCGCGTCCTTGTAGAGGCCGGCGTTCCCGTACACCGTGGCCAGCTCGATCACGTTCTGCACCGACCCGCGAACGATCGGCTTCCACACCGCAGCCCACTTGTCCGCCTCAGGTTTCATGCCCAGCGCTTCGAGCGCGAGCAGCTTCTCATAGCCTCCGGCGAAGTGCATGGCGTCCATCGCCAGCGCCCGCTCCGTTGCGGCGAGAGCGTCCTTGTGGCGGCCGAGATGCCGCAGCGCGATCGCCTCGGTGGCAGGCACATCCGCGAACCCCGAGTTCTGGCTCTCGGCGGCCTTCACGTCCTCCTGCGCCTTGCGGAAATCGCCGCGCCGCAGGTCGAGCCGCGCTAGGTTCAACACCGCCGGGGCGAAGTAGTCGTAGGTGTACGTCGCCCGGTAGAACTGGCTGTACGCGTCGTCGTACTTCCCGAGCCCGCTGCAGGCCAGGCCCTTGCCGAAGAAGAGCCGCGAGTTGTCCGAGTCTCGCTCGAGCGCCGTATTGAGGCGTTTCAACGCTTCGTCGTACCGGCCCTGCTTCAATGCGATGAACGCCAGATCGGCATTCACGCGGGAATCCTTCGGGTCGCGCCGCAGCGCCTCTTCGTAATACAGCGCGGCTTCCCCCTGACGCACGAACTTCTCCAGCCAGTTGGCGGCGCGGAACAGTTCGTCCTGGCTCATCTTCGCCGGGTCGCCGGGATCCTTCATGCCCTCGGGAAGATCCACTTTGCGCGGCGGATGCTGCTGCACCTCGATCGCGATCTTCTTGTCGGGGCGGTAGACCGCCAGGTGCAGGTCATAGACCGTCGCGCCTTGCGCTGCCACTTCCGCCGTGAACGGCCTGTCGGGCGAGATCGTCACCACCTTGTCCGCGAGCACGGCGCCGGTCGTGGTGTTCTTGAGCACGACGCGGCAGTCCTTCATCACGCCCGTCGCGTACACGGCGCCGAACGCCTTTCCATCGCGCAGATCCGTGTTGACCACGAAATCCGTGTTGGCATTGTGGTAGCCGCGCGTGTCCCGCACCGGGAACCAATAGTCGTGCGCGCGCTTCACCTCGTGCGGCTCAATCCAGTGGTTATCCGGCTGGTTGTCGCTCCACGCGCCCGCCTGCGGCTCGAAGTAGGCGCCGCCGCCCTCTGTCAGAATGTCCTCCCAGATGCGACCGGATGGTCCCGAGCCCCACGTCCACAGCTTCTTTCCCGGCATCACGTGATGGTCGGCCACGTGCACCATGCCGCCCTGCGCTTTGTGGTCGTAGGTGCCGAACCAGTCCGAGGGGTTGTTGAACGCGAAGAAACTGCTCGCGTTCGGCACGTTCTTCCACCACGTCAAATCCACGCCGTCATTGATCGGCCAGTTCCAGAACTCGTGCTTGCTGTGCCCGGTCACCATGTCGCCGGGATACTGCGCCTGAGACCACTCGTTAGCGTGCGTCGCCGAAGTTGCCCACATCTGGAACGGGTTCCGGTAGTCGGTCGGGTTGATCAGCACGTAGTCGCAGCGCACGTAGCTGCGGCCCGGGAACACCGTCATTCCCACCAGCCAGCGCATGCGGTAGATCGGCTCGGTCTCTCCCACCCACACGGTCGCGCTGCCGTCGGCGTTGTGCACGAGCCGGTGATCCACTTTGGAGAATCCCGAGGGCCGGTGGCCGTGCGGGAAGTTCCACTCGATGCCGCCCGAGATCCACGCGCCCGTCATCGAGATCAGCCCCGGCTTGATCGTCTTCTGCCAGTAGAGCCACACGTAGCCGTTGGTCTTGTCCAGCGCGCCGTGCAGCCGCCCGCCGATCTCCGGCAGGACCACGATCTTGATGTACTCGTTATCGAGCGTCACCGCGTGCCAGCCTTTGCCCACGCGGTGGTCCGTCAGATTATCGTTCAGCGTATAGGGGTAAATGAGCGCCTCGCCTGCGTGGCCGGCCACGTCGCCGAAGTTGGAATGAACCTCGGGCGGCCCGATCTCCCAGGTGGGCATGGTGATCGTTTCCTCGACAGCCTTTACCTGCGCCAGCATGGCGCCTGCGCTCACAGCGGCAATCAGAATGGCACGTATCATGAGTGGCACGGCTTATTTCCTTTTCACTATCTCGTCACCGGCGGCGTATCTCACCCGCTCCCATTCCGCCGGATCGTTCTTCCAGATCTCGGTATCGAGCATGGCCTTTTCGCCGAACGGCCGCTTGTAGATTATCCCGTTCACCAACCGGTCGGCTGCGGCGCGCGAACCCGTGCGTTCCGCCAGCAGCCGGAAATACTCGTAGTCCTGCAACCCGCGGCGCTGCGCTTTGAGCCGGATGCTCGGGATCGGCTCGTCGTATCCCATCACAACGCCGCGGTAGATCAGTTGCCCTGAGCCGTTGAAGCTTCGCTCCGCGTCCTTGAAGTTCTCCGCCTCATACCAGGCGGCATACGCGTTCCAGTCGAATTCCCACTCCACCCAGCCCGACTGATACTTCCATCCGACCCAGCCGATGCCCCGGTTCACGAGCAGATCCAGATCGAGGAACGTGTTCGAGCCGCACCCTGAGTTCTTGCGCTGCTCGTAGATCATCGGGCCGTAGAACCAGCTCTCGAGGCCCTGCTCCCGCAGCTTCTCGACCAGCGCTGGATCCCACGAGACGGTATGGCACACCCACAATTCCACCTCGGCTCTCAACTTGTCGATAGCCTGCGGCGTGTAGCCGCCGTCGATGCGGTAGGAGAACCATCCTCGCCCGAGCGCCTCGTGCAGCAGGCGCCCGTAGTAGAGCATCTTCTCGTACGCTGCTTCGTTGTAGGATTCGTCCAGGCCGTTCAGGAACGCGATCTTGCGGACGCGCCGCCAGCGCGGGTCGGCATCCATGTGCGCGCGGATCTGCTTCGCCGTCTCGCGCCACACGGCCTCGTACTCGGGCGTCCGGCCACCAGCGGGAAGCGCCATGGGCCACGCGGTCTCCCGGTTGCCCTTCTTCTCGATGTCGAACGGCAGCATCATGTGGTCCACGGGAATCCCGGCGCCTGGACCCCAGTAGCCGTGGCGCTCCGTGAACGCCGAGCCGTCGAGATAAGGAGCAACCCGCGCGTCGTACTCCGTCCAGTCGAGCGTCACCGCCGCGCCCTTCACGCTGAGCTTGGGCCGGTACGCGTACACCAGCGGCAGAAACCGGTGCTGGTGCGCGAGCTGGTAATACTGCATCTCCTCGCGACGCGGCATCTGCTTCATGGAATCGTTCCAGATGTCGCCGCGCAGGTTCGTCTCCTCCGGCAGCGCGAAGTCCCATACCTCGAGCGCCACGCTCAAGTTCTCGCGCGCACCGTGTGCGCTCACCTCGAGCGTTCCCGTGTACGCTCCCGCCGGCGCGGTCTTCGGCACGAACACATCGATCCACACCGCGTGGTTCTTCTGAGCGGGGATGTTGTTGTAGAGGTCCGGGATAGAGAACGGAAACCCGGCATTCAGTTCGATGTGCCGGTAGGGCAGGAGAGCATCGGGATACCACGCGGCGCCCAGCGACGTCGCTTCGTATCCCGTCGAGGGCTGCCTCACCTGGGTGTACCAGTCCTTGAACCGCCCGATGTTGCGGCCCGCGATGCGGTATCCGCCGGGACCGTTCAGCGCAGGGAGCTTCACGTCCACGCCCTTGGCTCCATCCTGCGCCTCAATCATGACCTGGAACGCGACGAACTCGTTCTTCGCGGCCTTGAGCCGGACCGTCTTCGACTGCGCGTCCCACACCAGGTTCCCGGCGCGCGGGTCGCGCGCGGGATAGTCGCGATGAATATCGGGCCGGCCCTCAATCAACTTGCCGGTCACCGGGTTTACGCGGACGCCGTCATCGACGGCCCAAACCTGAATGCCGCGGGGCGGAGCCTGCGCCATCAGCGCGAAGACTGCCGCCAGGAAGAGGCCTAGTGGCCTGAGGGCTGCCATCGGAGGCATTATATCCATGCGGGAGTGCCGGCGGACCCACTGGCACGGCGCCTTCCGGCGGGGCGGTAAAATAGGAGGCCGTGCCGGTCTCGAAGCCTAACAACTACATCCTCGTCGTATTCGACAGTTGCCGCTGGGACTCGTTCGTGCGCGCGCGCCCGAAGACCATGCGCAAGCTCGGCAAAGTCGAACGCCGCTGGTCCTATGCTTCCTGGACGGCGCCCTCGCACTTCAACCTGCTGATGGGCCTCATGCCGCACGTCAGCCCGAAGCACGTCTTCGCCTCCGAGTATTACAAGAAAGACTTCATCAAGTTCAACGAACGCCTTGGTACCGCGGACTTCGCGTTCAAGTCCCTCGTGCCGCGGCTCTATCTCCCGCCGTTCCTGCAGGAGTGCCTTGGCTACCGCACGCACGCCATGGTCTCGCTGCCCGTGCTGAACCCGAAGACGCCCGTCAACGTGGGCTTCGACACGTTCCGGCTCATGCCGCGGCACAACGACATGCGCGCCATGGTGCACGAGTTGCACTTCGAGAACGACCGCCCGTCGTTCTACCTGCTCAACGTCGGCGAGACGCACTACCCCTACGCGCTGCCGGACGAACCCGAGGACCAGTGGCCGCGCATCCACGGCGTACACGGCGTCTTCAAGCACCTCGACGATCAGGTGGTGGGCGGGAAGGTGGCGCGGTCAAAGGAGAAGTTCTTCGACAAGAAGAAACTGGACGAGCTCCACGCCCGCCAGATTGGCGCCGTGAAATACCTGGACACCGTTGTCGAGGAGTTGTTCGACCTGGTGCCGAAGAACACTTACATCACCATCACCTCCGACCACGGCGAGCTCTTCGGCGAGGAGGGCTTCTTCGGCCACGGTCCCATCCAGCACGAGAAGGTCTTCGAGGTGTTCTTCGTGGAAGGCAAGTTGCGGTGAATCGCCTGCGGAAGTGGGTGCCTGCTGTTCTGGTCGCCCTTGCGATCGCGCAGGCGTGGCACGCGCCGCATCAGGGCCCGGCGCTGTCGTATATCGGTCCCGGCGCCGGCTTCGCGTTTCTCGGCTCGTTCCTCACGCTCATCACCGGCATCCTCGTCGGTGCGGCGTCTCTCTTTCTATGGCCGTTCCGCATGGCCGTGCGCGCCATCCGTCACGGCCGGGCGCTGCGCCGCGCGCGCGTCCGCAAAGTAATCTTCCTCGGGCTCGACGGCCTCGACCCCGTCCTCACCGAAAAGTACATGGCGGAGGGCAAGCTGCCGAACCTCGCCCGCCTCCGCGGAGAAGGCGGCTACAGCAGGCTGAGGACCACGTTCCCTTCGCTCTCGCCTGTCGCCTGGTCCACCTTCGCCACCGGCGTGAGCCCCGCCAAACACAACATCTTCGATTTTCTCGATCGCAACCTGAAGACCTACCTGCCGCAGCTCTCCTCCGCCCGCGTCGGCAAGCCGGAGCGCGTGCTCAAGCTCGGCAAGCTGCGCATCCCGCTCTCCGCGCCGCCGCTCGAGCTGCGCCGCAAGAGCCGCGCGTTCTGGACCATCCTTGGCGAGCACGGCGTGGACTCCACCATCCTGCGCGTGCCCATCACCTTTCCGCCGGAAAAGTTCGGCGGCCGGCTGCTCTCGGCCATGTGCGCGCCGGACCTCAAGGGAACTCAGGGCAGCTTCTCGCAGTTCACCACACGGCTCGAAAAGGCATCTTTTGAGAACGGCAGCCGCTACCCTCTGCGCGCCGCGGGCGATTGGCTGGAAGCGGCTCTCGAAGGCCCGGAAGACACCTTCGTGGAGGATGGCCGGCCGCTCGAGGTGCCGTTCAAGATCCGCCGCACCGGTCCCCGCGCGGCCGAGTTGCGCGTCGGCGATGAAACGCACGCGCTCGCGGTCGGCGAGTACACGCCCTGGCTGCGCGTGACGTTCCGGTCGGCAGTTCTGGTGAAAGTTCCGGGGCTGGTCCGATTCCTGCTGACCGAAGCCGGCACCCAGGTCTCCCTCTACGCCTCGCCCGTGCAGATCGACCCCGAGAGCCCCGCGCTGCCTATCAGTCACCCCGGCTGCTACGCGCCGTATCTCGCGGGCCTCATCGGCCCCTACGCCACGGCCGGCATGGCCGAGGATACCTGGGCCTTGAACGAAGGCGTGATCGACGACGACGCCTTCCTCGAGCAGGCATGGGCCATCTACCGCGAGCGCGAGGCGATGTTCCTGAGCGCGCTCGAAAACACGCGGCGCGGCGTGGTCGCTTGCGTCTTCGACACCAGCGATCGCCTGCAGCACATGTTCTTCCGCGGGCTCGATACGAAGCGCCCGGATGCCGATCCGCGCCATGCCGCGGTGATCGAGGATCTCTACCGGCGCATGGACGAGCTGGTCGGCAAAACCATGTCGCACGCGGACAGCGGCACGGCGCTTTTCGTCCTCTCCGATCACGGTTTCTGCGCGTTCCGCCGCGGCGTCAACGTGAACTCATGGCTTTACCAGAACGGCTACCTCGCGCTCGAGAATGGAGCACTGCCGAGCGGCCGCTTCTTCGCCGGCGTGGATTGGACTCGCACGCGCGCTTACGCGCTCGGCCTCTCCGGGCTCTACCTGAACGTGAAAGGGCGCGAGGCGAAGGGAGTAGTAGAGCCTGGCGCCGAGGCGGCTGCGCTCGTAAAGGAAATAGCCGCCGGGCTTGGTGCGGTGCGCGACGGTGACGGCGAGATCCCCATCCGCCACGTCTATCCGACGAAGTCGCTCTACCGTGGGCCGTACCTCGAAGCTGCCCCCGACCTCATCGTCGGCTACAACAAGGGCTACCGCGTGTCGTGGGATTCGGCGGTCGGCATCGTCACGCCCGACGTGCTCGAGAATAACCCCAAGCCCTGGAGCGGTGATCATTGCGTGGATCCCACGCTCGTTCCAGGCGTGCTCTTCTCTAACCGCCCCATCGACGCGGAAGACCCCGGCATCGAGGACCTCTCGCCAACGGTGCTTGAACTCTTCGGCATCCGTCCCCCTGCGTGGATCGAGGGCAAGCCGGTCTTCCGGTTTGAGGCGGCGAAATGAGCCGCGGTGTCTTCGGAGCCGCTGCTGCTGCGGTTGCTCTCTTGCTCGCCGGTACGGCTTGCCGCCGTGCCGATTCCGCCGCGGCATCGAAGAGAATCATCGTCCTTGGCATCGACGCCATGGACCCATCCTTCCTCGAACGCCACTGGGACGCGCTGCCGAATCTGGACCACCTGCGCCGCACCGGCGACTTCAAGCGCCTGGGGACGACCATTCCGCCGCAAAGCCCCGTAGCGTGGTCCACGTTCACCACCGGATTGAACCCCGGAGGCCACGGCATTTACGATTTCATCCACCGCGACCCGGCCACCATGCGAATCTTCTCCTCGATGGGCGAAACCGAAGCTCCGGCGCACACGCTGTCGCTCGGCCAATACCTCATACCGCTCAGCTCCGGCCACGTCCGCACCTTCCGCCGGGGCAAGGCGTTCTGGCAGACGCTCGGCGAGCACGGCATTCCGGCGATCATGCTGCGCATGCCGAACGACTTCCCGCCTTCCGAGACGAAGGGGCACACGCTCTCCGGGATGGGCACGCCGGACATGCGCGGTACTTTCGGTACCTTCACCTTCTTCACTGACGACCCCGCCGAATCCACGCGCGACGTGCCGGGCGGCCGCATCGTCCGCGTCACGGTCGAGAATCATGGCGTGCCGCTCGTCATCGAAGGGCCGGAGAACACGTTGCGCAAGGACCACCGGCGCTCGACGCTCACGATGACGGTCCACCGCGATCCGGAGCACGCCGCCGCGCTGTTCGAGGTGGACGAGAGCCGCTTCATCCTGCGCCAGGGCGAGTGGTCGCCGTGGATTCGCGTCCGCTTCCCCGTCATTCCGGTCCTCAAAAGCGCCGCGGGCATGTTCCGCATCTACGCCCGCAAGCTCAACCCGGAGTTCCAGATCTACATCTCGCCGGTAAACATCGACCCGGCTGAGCCCGAGATGCCCATCTCCGTGCCCGCGTCCTTCAGCCGCGAGCTCGCCGAGGCCGCCGGGCCGTTCTATACGCAGGGCATCAGCGAGGACACCGCCGCTCTCCGCGCCGGCGTGCTCTCTCGCGATGAATACCGCGCCCAGACCGCCGAGGTCGCGCGCGAGCACTTCGCGCTCCTCCACAGCGCGCTCGACCGCATGACGGGCGGCGTCCTTTTCTTTCACTTTCTGGGCGTCGATCAGGATTCACACATGCTCTGGGGCGCGCACGAAACGGAGCTGCTCGAAATGTACCGGCGTGTCGATACCGAGGTGGGCCGCGTGCTCGCCCGCGCCGGTGACGCCACCGTCCTCGTGATCTCCGACCACGGCTTCTCCACCTTCGACCGCGCCGTGAACCTGAACACCTGGCTCTGGCGGGAAGGCTTTCTGACGCTCGACGACCCGGCGAACGCGAGCGAGCAGGAGATGTTCCCGCACGTCGATTGGTCCCGCACCAAGGCGTACGCGCTTGGCCTGAACGCGGTCTACGTGAATCTGCGCGGGCGTGAGAAGAACGGTATCGTGCAGCCGGGCGCGGAGGCGGACCAGGTGGTAGATGAGATCGCCCGCAGGCTCTCCGATCTTCGCGATCCGCGCGACGGCAGGCAGCTGGCGGCCGATGTCTACAAAGCTCGCGAGGTCTATCGCGGGGAAGCGGTCGCCTCCGCGCCGGACATCATCGTGGGCTGGGCGGCTGGCTTCCGCGCCTCATGGCAGACCGCCCTTGGCGCGGTGCCGAAGGAGCTCATCGAAGACAACAAGGATGAATGGCGCGGCGATCACTGCATTTCTGCGCGCTTGGTTCCCGGCACCTTTCTGTCCACCCGCAAGAGCCGCGTGCCCGACCCTCGCCTCGAAGACCTCACCAGCACCCTTCTGGCGCAGTTCGGATTGCCCCTCTCGCCGGGCATGACCGGGCGGGTCATCTTCTGATACGGAGGAATATGGCGGCCACCATCAAGCTGAAAAAAGAGCTCATGGCGAAGGTCAAGAAGTACGCGGCCGTCGCCGGATACAGTTCACCCGAGGAATTCGTCGAGCACGTGCTCGAGAAGGAGCTGGCCAAGCTGGCGGACGCGGAATCGGACGAGGAGATCCTCCGCAAGTTGAAAGGACTCGGCTACATCGACTGATGAGTGAGCCGGTTCGAGCATTGACCCTCACGCTCCTGAGCGTCCTCGCAGGCGCCGGAGCCCTCTGGGTCTTCGGGCGCTTTTCCAATCAGGCTGCCATCACGCAGGCCCGGAAGAAGCTGCGCGCGCACATCTACGAGCTGACGCTCTTCGCGCATGACCCGGTGCTCATCTGGCGCGCGCAGAAGCACCTGCTCGCCTGGAACGCCCGCTACCTCGCGCTCGCGCTCAAGCCGGCTGTCATCCTCACGATCCCCATGGTCCTGCTGCTCATCAATCTGGACGCCGTTTATGGCCGGCGGCCGCTGAGGCCCGGAGAGACCACCCTGGTGACGGCACAGTTTGGGCCGTCGGTAGATCTGAATGCCGAAGCGCCCCAGCTCGACGGGCCTGCGGGAGTGTCCATTGAGAGCCCCGCGGTGTGCGTGCCTGCCGAGCACCGGGTCTACTGGCGGGTGAAAGCCGCGCCGAAGTTGGACAGGCCTCCTGGCCTGTCGTCCCGAAACGCCTTAACGTTGCAGAGACAGGCCAGGACGCCTGTCTCTCCCGGCGCTTCCGGCGCGGGTCCGCTTCGCATTCACGTCGGCGAGCGGGAGTTCGAGAAGAGTTTCCACACCGGCTCAGGCTTTGCTTACGTCCCTGCGCGGCGCGTCGCTTCGCGCTGGCAGCAGCTCCTGCATCCCGGTGAGCCCCTGTTGCGCCCGGGCGCCATTGAGTGGATCGAGGTGGACTACCCCGGAGCCGACGTTTCCATCTTCGGCTGGCACGTGCACTGGCTCTGGTGGTTCTTCATCGTTTCCATGCTTGCAGCCTTCCTCCTCCGCAAGCGCATGCACGTGACGTTCTGAGCCGCGATCGTGAGGTTCGATGTGGGACAGGCCTCCTGGCCTGTCCCACTGCGGTCGCTTTTTCTCGCGATCACGCTCGCTGCTGACCCACCTTGCCACCCCCGCGCGTGGCGCTCAAGGCTCGAGCGTGTATGTTGACGAACCCTGCCCGCGTCCCCCAATCGCCTACGGAGCCACGAACACATCCGTTCCGAGCCGCGACCGTAAGGGAGTCGGTTAGGCCACGGGTATGACGAAATCGAACCGCCCCGCGACCGTGAGGGAGTCGGTTAACCCGCTCGCTCAACGAGCTTCTCGAGCAACGCCTATGCCGCCAAAAACAACGGCTCGATGTGCCTCTCGAACAGGTTCGCCGTGACGTTTCGGCTGACCGGGCCCTTGCAGCATTCGAGCAGCTCGAAATAGCGCTCGCCCATCTCGGCCGCCACCTTGTAGCCGACGTGCAGCAACTGCCGCAGGTCGGGATTGAACTGCGGGTCCGAGGGTACGTGCCGCAGCGCGCCCGCGAACTCCGCCGCATTCCACGCATTCACGATCTGCGGCGCCGGCAGCCTCCCCAGGTCGATGCGCAATACCGCGGCGTATGGCGCACACAGCTCCGCCTGCCGCGCGTAGGCTTCGCGGTAAACCGTCTTTGCCGCCTCCAGGCCGTCGCCCCCGGCCTCCGCCAGGCCGATCAGCTCTTCGAGCCACGTCGTGCCCGCCGTCTTCAGATGGAGCCCGGCGCCCGTCGCCGCCAGTACGCGCCGGATCCGTGGGTAGAGTGAAAACTTGTCGCTGCCCGAATGCACGCTCAGCTTCAGGTCCTTCGGAAGCTGGTACCGCTCGACCGCATGACGGGTCACCGCGACGTGCGCCCTGAACTCCTTTTCGAACTGCTCGCCGTCTCCGACGTAGTCCACGCCCTTGTGGAACTCGCCGCAGAAGCGCGGGGCGATGGTGTCCGCGCGCACGCCTTCGTCCGCCAGCGCAGCCAGGATGACCGGCATTTCCGCCGGTGTCTGCGGCGCGTCGGTCTCGTCCATCGAAACCTCGGTGACGAAACTGCCCGGCCCCTTGTGCTCCCGGATGTGCCGGTACGCGCGGCCGGCCTCGTGGACTGCGGGCAGGATCCGCTGCGCTGTTGCGATCAGTCGCCCGTGTGTCACGATGAACGGCTCATCGAGCCCGGCCATTTCGATCCGCCCTGCCAGCTCTGGATGCCGCTGCGCGAAGGCCTCGGCTTCCGCCTGCTCCGCGCGTCGGGCGAGCGCCGCAGCGACATCGAGCGTGAAAAAGTCGCAGAACGCGAGGAAGCCGTCCACCGTGGCCTCCGAGACGTGGTCCGCATCCACGAAGTATGGGTGCCGCCAGGCGCGCATCGCCACCGCCGCATCGGCTGCGTGCCGCTGGTCCACCGGCTTCGAGCCGACAATCGTATGCTCGCGGTGTGACTTGTTCCACACCGGCGTGATCTCCACGCCCCGCGCCTCGGCCTTCAGAAACGCATCGAGCTGGGCTGCGCCCTGCCGCGCAAACCGGTCTCCCACTCCCATCGAGAATCTGGCGAGCATGCGGTCCTCCTCCGCGCCTCTCAGTGGGCGGGCCTTTCGTAGGCGATCTTGCCGTCGATGATGGTCATCAGCGGCTCGATCGCGCGGATCTCGTCCTCGGGGCAGGTCAGGTAATCGCGGTCAATCACCACCAGATCGGCGAATTTCCCCGGCTCGATCGATCCCTTCTTGTCCTCGTTGAACTCCATGTAGGCGCCCCAGATGGTGTACATCTTCAATGCTTCTTCTCGCGTGACTCGCTCGTCCGGGTGAATGATCTCTCCCTGCTTGTTCTTCCGCGTAACCGAAACCCACATGCCGAGAAACGGATTGTACGGGTTCGTCGCGTTATTCTTGTCGTACCCGGTCATGTGATCGCTGCCGCCGGCCACCTTCACCCCGTTATCGATGTACGTGCGGAGCGGAAAAAAGAATCGCATGCCGTCATAAGTGAACACCTTTCTGAGCGCGGCTGAATCGCAGTAGAGCCATGCCGGCTGCGCATCAGCGAGGATGCCGAGCCGGCCCATCTTCTCGACGGTCGCCTTGCTCTGGAAGCTTGCGTGGATGACGTGCGAGCGCGAGGCGGCGATGGGCTGCTCGCGGTCGAGCCGTTCGAATGTGTCTACCAGCAGGTCGATCGCGGCGCCGCCCTGCACGTGGGCAGTGATCTGCCACCCTTGAGCCCGCGCCGCCTTGTAGATCTCGTAAAGCGTTTCAGGCTCGATGAAAGGCTTGCCCCGGTCGCTCATATCGGTCTGGCCGTAGAGCTGCTTTGCAAACGAGCCGTAGGTGGACCTCTGATACGCGGTGCCGAGCAGCATGCCGCCGTCCAGGTACACCTTGAACGTGTCGAACTTCAGCCAGTCGTCGCCGGCCCGCGGGCGGTAAGGCGCCGACGCGATCTCCTGCAGGATTTCTTCCTTCGGCCGGAACGTGTCGAGGTGCCACGTCAAAACCACGCGCAGCGGAAGCCGGCCTTCCGCGTGCAGCTTCTGATAGAGCGGGATCTCCTGGCCGGTGTTCGCCTCGCGGTCCTTGATCGACGTGATGCCCGCGGCGACGTAGAGTTTCAGCATGTGCTCCAACGCCCGCGCCTTCTGCTCTTCGGTGAGGCCCTCGGCGGGATGCTGCGCGCGCGCCGGTGCTCCCTTCAGTAGCGAACGTGCATTCCGCAGAATTCCCGTGGGCTCGCCGTGTTCGTCCTTGACGATCTCGCCCTCGGCCGGTGGCTGCGTGTTGCGGTCGATTCCGGAGCGCTCCAGGCCCGCGCTGTTCACCACGACCATGAAGCCATGGTCGAGCAGCACCGGATGATCCGTCACCACGTCGAGGTCGGTGCGCGTCGGCATGCGCATCTCTTTCAGGCGCGTGGGGAAGGGGAGCGGCACAACGATCCAATCGCCGCGCGCGACCTTCTTCGCCTCCGCGCGCAGGTAGGCCTGCAAGGTCTCAATCGAATCGATGCGTGCCATGGGCCGCTGGAATTCACTCAGCCCGGCGCTGTAAGCGTGTACGTGGCTGTCCATGAGCCCGGGCAGCACGGTGCGGCCCTGGAGATCGATCACGCGCGTCTGCGGTCCGCGCTCGTTGGCGAGCACCGTCTTCGAGGGCCCGGCGGCCGTGATCCTGCCATCCTTCATCGCCACTGCTTCGGTGATCGAGAACTTCGTGTCCACGGTGACGATTTTTCCGTTATGAAGAATCAGATCGGCAGTGCCGGAGCGCAGCAGCGGCGTGCAGATCGCAAGAATCAAAATGAAGCGCACCATGGCTGGATTATACAGGCTGTAGAAACAAGGGGCGGCCGGATCGCTCTTCTGCCGCCGGGAGTCGGTAAGCTCTTCGAAGCACATGAACATGTTTCTGAGCCGCGCGCGACAGCAAGCGGTGTTTTGCTTTTTTCAGCAGCCTGTATAGTCTGGAACGGCGAGGGCGCAAGGCGGACGGCTGCGCGTTGTGCGCATCCGCCCGCCCGCACGCATCGGTGGGCCCGGCGGTTTCAGGAGATGTGATCGCGTCCGGGGTCTGCAGCAGCCATCCGCCGGACCGCGCGTGAGGGAGACTGGCGCGACTGGATCGCGCCACTGGGCCCCGCTTCAGCTATTCGAGACGGGCACGCCGGCGCTGGACAGCGTGTTCAAAATGATGTTCATCGGATTCAGGGAATCGCTCTGGGCGCCACTCGCCTGGATGGCCGACAGGAGTTGCTGGAGCGCCTGGTTCGCGCTGGTTGTCGAACTGCTGGAACCGGTGCTCGAGTTGCTGTCACCGCTGGAAGTCCCACTCGAATCAGACGGCGCGGAGTGGGCGTGATGAGGGTGATGGTGATGGTGCGCGCCGCCGATCGCCTGCGCTAGATCCTGAATGTTGGGAAGCTGGCCGCTCGTGGACGCATTCGTGAAGTCGTTGGCAAGCTGGGTGAGTTGATTGGCCGCGGTGGTATTGCCATCCGACTGGGCAGTTTTGGCGGCGGCTTGCAGATTCGTCGCGATTTGCTGCGTGACCTGCTGGTACTTGGTCGGGTCCGATTGCTGCAACTGCTGGAGCGTGCCCATCATTTGAGCGAACGGCGAAAGCTGCCTGTTGTCGGGGTTCAGCGCGAACGACGACGCGTCTACACCGTTTGTGGTGTTGCTGGTTTTGTTGCTCGTGACGCCGGCTTTCTGGAGTGCGCTGCTGAGAATCGACTGCAGATAGCTGCTGTCCAGGGAGCTGATGTTCATGCTTTTCTTATCGGCAATCCAATCGCCATTTGCGATGAGGTCTTCAGCGCTTGAAAACGCTCACTTACAGGAGAACGGCCCTGTCGGATCTTTGGCGAGTGTCAATTCTTCGCCAGAAAGATGACGAATTGTGTCGGCAGCGGCTATCGATTCCAGTACGCGTTCTGGCCCACGTAGTCATCGTCCGGAAAACTCGCGAGGATCAGCCGGCGCACTTTCAGAACTTCGATCGGGCCCTGCACCTTGTAGAGCACCTTCCCGCCGGGCGCGATCAGCATCGAATAGGGCGCCGCGGCGTTCCACTCCGGATCGAACGCCGCCATCTCGTCGTAAATGTCCTTCGAGCTGAACAGCAGGCTGCGCGATGAAGCACGCTGCGACTCGAGAAACTTCCGCACGCCCTTTTCCTCGTCGGGGTAGTTGATGCTCACCGTCACCAGATCGAAGGGCCGCTTTCTGTACATGTGCCAGATCTTCAGCAGTTCGGGAAACTCCTTCGTGCACGGGCCGCACCACGTGGCCCAGAAGTTGACGAGCAGCGTCTTGTCAGTGGGATTCTTCCGGAGCTTCTTCATTTCCTCCGGGCCTGCCAGCTCGATCTTCACCAGCTCCTTCTCGAAGTCCCTGGCTTCGGAATCCTGCAGGGCCTGCTTGTAAGCCCATTTGACGGAGCAGCCGACCGAAGGCGTCTTCTCTACAGCAACCGGGCGCCCCGCAAGCACCGCCTCAATCGCGTTCTTCGCGTCGGGAACCTTTGCGTACGCCTCCCTGGGGTTGTTGTCTATGCGGCCCTGGTAGCGCAGCTTCCGGTTCTGATCGAACACGAAGACGTGCGGGGTCGCCGTGGGCCCGTACTTGCGCGAGATTTCCTGCGTCTCGCCGTCGTAGAGGAACGGATATTTGAAGTGGCGGTACGCGGCACGCTCCTGCATGTCTTCGAAGGAGTCCCCCAGGTCCGTGTAGCCCATCTCGTCGAGACGCAGCGCCTTCGGGCTGTTGGGCTGGATAACGACGAAGCCCACGCCCTTGTTGCGGTACTCCGCAACGAGACGGTCGATGCGGCCCTCGTAGACCTCCGCCGTCGGGCAGTGCACGGCCGTGAAGATGATGACGAGCACTTTGCTGGACGCAAAGTCGGCCAGCGTGTACGCCTTCCCATCGACGCCCGGAAGCTTGAATTCGGGCGCCTGCGCGCCGATGGCCAGAGTCGGCGGATTATCCGCGGCGAAAGCCGCTGCGAGCGGAATCAGGATCGCGAGCATCGCTCGGATCAGACAGCGCGTTCTGAAGTTCGTCGTGCTGCGGGGACCGTAGTGCAAGGTGCTTCTCCTCCCGGCGTATGCCGTGCGCATTAGGTGCAGACAAGCATCGTACAACACCGCGTGCGGCGAGCGGAACGGCAAGAACGGGCACGCGGCGCCGCGGCGCCGGGGTAGCGGAAAAGCCAAGCAAAACCGCGCTAATTAGCACGAAAAAGCATGCAAAATGGCTCTATTAGGCGCTTTTTGCGCGCTCTTTGGGCCACGGAATGGCCTACAGCACTCCCGTGAGCCAGCAGACGCCTATGAGGACTAGCCAGACTGCCGATGCGATGCCGAAGATCCGCGCCATTCGATCCACGTCGCGCCGATGGTCGCGCGCGTATCGAATCTCGGCGGCGTCCATGAACAGCTCGTCGCTCCGCTTGTAGGTGATCAGGGTGCGATAGAGCAAGGTCACTCAAAGGTGCCGGCGAGCGCCACCCAGAAGATCAGGGCCCAAACCAGGAGCGGGAGGCTGAGGTAAACCATGACCCAGGGCTTCCTCCATTGTCCCTCGCCGTCGGCCCGGCCCGCAAAGCGCCGGCGCTCACGAGAGACCTACCTGCTGGTGGTGGCACGTCTTGATATGATCTCACAAGGGCAGTTTTCAATCCCGCGTTCGGCTGGTGTGAGGCCTCCGCAAGAGGGATACCGGTACCTCGTCCACGCGGCGGTCGCGCGGAGGCACACGGGCAGGGAAACTCCGGTCCCAGGGAGTCCTGATCTGTAAGCGCTTATTCAGGAACGGATTAGAGGATGCAAGCTGGTATCGTGGTCGAGGGGCCCTGCGCCAATATCGATTATTGTAGTAATACTATTCGCATAGTATTAACAAGAAAGTGGGACGGTTTTTCCCCTACCTGGGTTAGACTTGACTCAGCAAGGAAAGGAAGCCACTCTACGATGGCGAAAAGTGACCGGATCTCCCGCAGTCGCGGTTTGGATCTGGCTCGAGTTCTCCTCGTCGATGATGATGTCACCTCGCGTCTGACCCTCCAGACAGTGCTGGAGGCGGGTGGCTATCAGGTCGACGCTGCCGCGTCGGCTGCCGAAGCTGTCGGCAAGCTGGATGACGGCGAATACGAACTGGTTCTGACCGATTTGTTCATGGAATCGCCCGAAGCCGGCCTCAAGGTGCTGGCTCATGCGCGAATGATGGACTACAAGCCCGCGACTGCGCTGATCACCACCTACCAGAACGGGGGCCGCGGTGCGCGCAACGCATCCACGGTTCTCATTGAGCCGGAAGACCTTCCCGGCCTCCTGAGCCGCGTTGCGGACCTGGTCAGCGAACGCGCGACCCGGCGGGTTGAGCGCGAGCTGAGGCACGCGTAGCAGTTCCTTCTGCCCGAGCGGAATCGCCGGCTAGTCTGCGGGGCGGAAATGCGTGTCCTTCCGTGCCACGGATCCGAGCGCGGCGATTTCATCCTCGAGTCGATCGAGTGCGCCGCGGAAGAAGTGATCGCCCGCTTCGATCCAAATGAGGCGCTTCGGCTCGTCGAGGAATGCGAAGAGCGGTTCGATCTCCTCGCGCAGGCCATACTGATCGTGAGTGCTCTGGACCAGCACCTTGACCGCGCGGCAGCCGCGTAGTCTCTCAAACTTTCCGGCTCGAGTGGGGAAGCCCGCAGCGATTACCCGCCCGGCTCCCATCAGTTCGCAGCCGAGGCGCAGCACTACGCGAGAGCCGAAAGAAAAGCCCGCGAGCGTGTATGGCAGGTGTGGATAGCGCGTGAGGAGCCAGGAGAGGCAGGAGCGCGCATCCTCGGTTTCGCCAATGCCGCCGTCGTAGACCCCCTCGCTGCGCCCGACGCCACGGCAGTTGAAACGAAGAACCGCCGCGCCCGCGCGGCGCAGGCCGCGCGCCAGCCGGTACACAACCTTGTTGTGCATCGTGCCACCGTAGAGCGGGTGCGCGGATGGCAGACGAGCACGACCTCGAGTGGGTCACCGTCTTCGGGCTCCTCGAGAATCGCCTCGAGCGCGCCAGCGGGGCCCTTCAGGAGCAGCGATTCGATCGTCCTTGCCACTGATTCCAGGATAAAGGAAGGCGCGCGCGGTCTAGTCCGCACCTCTCACACGCTGTCTGTTGCGACGCACGATATGCCCATGTCTACTTCGTTGCGCTCGGTCGCCGTCCTCGGCGTACTGTTCAAGTACGCCTCCGGGCGGCTCCCTTCGCGCGCCTCGTATCCACGGGCATCTCCTCGGTCTCACGACGAAAGCGTGTGAGAGAAGCGGACTAGTTGCGGCGAGGCCGCGCGCAATGAGGCGAGGCGTCAGGCCACTCCGAGCATCCGGTTGAAGAAACCGACGAAGTACTTCCAGACCAGGTAGTAGCCGATCACGGCCAGAGGCAAGGCCATCCAGAGCGCGCCCGCGAGGCCTGGCGGGAAGACTCCCAGCCGCGAGGCGGTGAAGAGCGCGCCGGGCAGCAGCAGCAGCGGCAGAAGAGCGCCGTGCAAGCCGAGCGGGAGCCGCCGGCGCCCGCCCAGCGCGACATAGAGCAGGTTCCACACGCCCCAGAGATTGGGGACGAGCGCGAGCGGGAACACCACGAACTTTTCCAGCGGGACGTTGACGTCAATCACGAAGCGTGCCGTGCAAAACCCGGCGAACAGCAGGAGCATAAACAGCGTCGGGATGAAGATCCCGGCCATGTATGCCCGAATCAATGGATGCGTCTGCACACTCACCTCCTCAAAGCTGATAGAGCAACCCCGGGATGACCTGTGGGAACGCGACGGCCCACAACAGGGCGGTGGCCGCCAGCACCCAGTCGAGCCACCAAAGGCGCCGCTCCGCCGCCGAGAGACGGCTCAGCATCCGCGGCCAAAGATCGGTTTCGGGCGGCGGCTGCCCGGGGCGGGGAAACGCCCGTTGCAGCAGATCCCGGTATTCTTCGCGTTCCTGATTGTTCAAGGTTCTATCCCCATTTGTCGAAGTTTCTTTCGCAGCAGGCGAATCGCGCGAAACTCGCGCGATTTCACCGCAGCGGCGGAGATGCCCAACGACTTCGCAATGTCCGGATACGGCATCTCCTCGATAAGAGCCAAAGTGGCGACGATGCGCAGCTTCGGCGGCAGCGTTGCGAATGCCTGCCGTACGGCAGCATCAATGTTCGAAGCAGCAGACAGGCTGCCGGCGGCGCGGGCACCGTCGCCGTCCGAGAGCGGCCGCGCGGCTACGGCTTCCGCGCGGGAGGCTTTCAGGTGGCTGAGGGCCGCGTTGGTTGCCACGCGGCGGGCCCAGGCGCCAAAGCTGCGCCGGGGATCGAACGTCGCGTGGGAACGATAGATCCTCCAGAAGGTCTCGAGGACCACGTCCTCAGCGGCCGCCGGATCCCTGACCAGCCGCACCACCCAGCCGTAGACCTCCGACTGGAACTGCCGGAAGAGCGTTTCGAAGGCATCGACGTTGCCGGCCGCGAACCGCTCGAGCAGTTCCATGATCGTTGTCCATTATGTTTACCACTGGAGCGGGGAAAGGTTTCATTTTTCAGAAAGCTGTCGAAAGCTGTCAGCAAAGAAGCTATCAGCGATCAGCTATCGGCTATCAGCGATCGGCGGTTCGCGTCAGTGAGACAGTCAGAAACGGGTGGCCGGCTTAATTGGTCCGGTAATTCGTGAACTGCATGTCGATGCCGAAGTCCTGGCCGCGCAGCAGTTGGATGATCTGCTGCAGGTCGTCGCGGTTCTTCCCGCTGACCCTGACGAGATCGCCCTGGATGGAGGCCTGCACCCTGACTTTTGTTTCCTTGATCCGCTTCACGATCTCGCGCGCCTTCTCGATGGGGATGCCCTGCTGGATGGAGACCTCCTGCCGGACGGTTGAGCCCGCGGCGGGCGTGACCTCGCCGAAGCTGAGGCCCTTCAGGGGAACGCCGCGCTTGATGAGCTTGCCTTCGAAGACCTCGGTGACGGCGCGCAGGTGAAACTCGTCCTGGCAGGCCAGCACGAGCTTCTTGTCCTTCTCATTGAGCTCGATGGAAGACTTGGAGTTCTTGAGGTCGTAGCGCTGCAGGACTTCCTTCATGGTCTGCTGAATGGCGTTCCTGACCTCGAAGAGGTCGATCTTGGAGACGACGTCGAAAGTGTTGTCGGGCATCTCGGCCCAGTTATAGCATTTCCGCGAGGCGAAGCTATTAGCGGTCAGCGGTCAGCGAAAGGCTAATGGCCCAAGGCGACGAGGACGCGCTCGGTGATCTCGTCGATCATGGCGGGCATGGCGCGGTCGAGTGCGATGGTGACCGCGGCGCGGATGCGCTCCGGATCGATCTCAACGAGGCCTTGTAGAGGCTCGTGTTCGGCGGTCTCGTCTGACTCCGGAGCGGAAGCCGCCACCTCTCCCAACGCTGCCGGGATCGCAGCCGGCTCGGTCGAGGAATGTGCCGCCTGGTCCGCGGCGAGTGGGACCGCGGCCGGCTCAGGCGGCGCGGGCAGGGAAGAGGTAGGTCCGGCATCGGCACCGTCGGCCGGCGGCGTTGGAGGCAGCTTTTGCGGGATTGCCGCGGGCGGGGAAGTGTCAGTGACGGAATCCGCGCCGGCTGCCTGCGGCGCTTCGGGTTCCTCATGTGCGAGTGCCGGCGTTGCAGAGACTGGCCCGGAGGCCTGTCCCACATCTTCGAACTCCACCGCATCCCGCGAAAGCTGCGCGGCTTCAGCGAGCGGGCGCACCATGGCGACCACCGCCGAAGGCTCGAAGGGTTTCTTCAGAACGCCGTCGGAAGACACGCGGCGCGCCTCGGCCTCGTCCACCGGTTCGAGCAGGCCGGCGAGCAGCACTACGCGGGCGTGCCGGTGGCGCGGATGCTTCTTGATGTAATCGCAGAGCTCGTAGCCGGACCGGCGAGGGAGAAACACATCGACCATGACCACATCGGGCTCGACGTCGGCCAGGCGGATGAGCGCGGTCTCACCGTCGGTGACGGTGACGACCTCAAACCCTTCCTCTCGCAGGATGCGCTCGCCCATGCGTTGGGCATGGGGGCTGTCATCGGCCAGCAGGATACGGCTCATTGCGTGTTTGTTTTCTTGCTCTTCTTTTTCTTCTTGGCGTTCTTCGCAGGGGCCTGCTGCTGGTCGCTGGAAGTGGATGTACTGGTCGCACCGGTCGCGGACTGATCCTGGCTCTGGTCGCTCTGGCGTGCGTTGGTCCCGGACTGCGTCTGGCTCTTGTTCTGCTCGCTCTGGCGCGCATCGGGGTTGGTGTCGAGCGCCGATGGCCCGGTGATCGGGGCCACCGTGACGTCCGCGTTGGGAGCTCCTGTCCCTCCGGCGGCCGGGGCGGTGGCGGCCTGCACGGGCACGGTCACCGGGATGGTCGGCCGCAGCGACTCCATGGCCGGCTGTCCCGACTTGGCGGCAAGCGAGTAGTCCGGACCCTTGCGGAAGACGCCCCAGAAGTGGCTCATCATCCCGGGCTTGTCCTGGTTTTCGAGCTCGTACTTCTCGCGCGCCAGCGCCACCGGGTCAGGTTCCGGAATCGGCATCTCCAACTCCTTGAGCCGCCGCTTGGCGTCGTCGGCCAGCGGGCTCAGGGGATAGTCGCGAACGAGCTTCGTATAGGCCTCGCCGCTGCGGTTGCGGAAGCGCGGTCCCAGGCGGCCGTAAGAATCGCCCAACCTCCAGAGCGTCTCATCGGCCCTGCTGAAGAGCGGGTAGTGATCGGCGATACCCTGAAGACGATTCGCGGCCGAGTAGTACACGCCCTTGCCATAATAAAACGTGCCTATGCGGAACTCGCCGTCGGCGAGCACTTCCTGAATCTGCCGCATAATCTGCTGGCCCTGCGGAGCGAACTTGCTGTTGGGAAATTGCGTGAGGAGCGTGCGGCACTCTTCCTCGGCGCGCTGCGCGTGCGTGGGATCGCGGTCCGCCTTCTCCATCTGCTTGAAGTGGATCATGCAGACCTTTTCCTGCGCTTCGGCGGACTCTTCCATCTGCGGGTAGAAGAGGATGAAATCCTTATACTCGGCCTCGGCCTGGGCCATGCCGTGGGAGCCGCCTTCGCGGAACCAACTATCGGCAACGGCGAGCTTGGCCTTGGCCATGAACTCGCTCTGGTCGTATGTGTTCATCAAGGTATTGAGCGTGAGGCGCGCGATCTCATACCTGCCGCGCTCAATATCCTTCACCGCCTTATCGAAGAGCACCTTATCCGGCTGCTGGGTATCCTTCGTGATTGGATTTTCGTATTTCTTGTGATGGAACGCGCAGGACGAAGTGAGAGCACCGAGCGCCACCACTACGACCCACCCACCGGAGTTTCGCAAGAACTTCATTCACTCACCTCAAGCCGGTCATCGCTCCGCAGACCGGCACTATCCTATCGATCCTAGCATCCGGAACGGCCCGCGCGGCTCTCGCCCGGTCAGACCCTCACCGCCCGGGCATTCGAAGCGACCGTCCGCATTTCGGCGACCATGGCGGCCGGGTCGGACGCGTGGAAGATCGAGGCGCCGCTCACCAGCCAGTCGCAGCCGGCCCGCACGATTTCGCCGATGTTCTCCAGGCTCACACCGCCGTCAATCTCAATGGCGAACTGCAGGCCCTGTTCCCTGCGGCGCCGATCGAGCGCCCTGATCTTGTCCAACGACCGCGGGATGAACTTCTGGCCCCCGAAACCGGGATTGACGCTCATAACGAGCACGTAGTCGGCCAGGCCGAGGACATCCTCGAGCAGGGAGACCGGGGTCGCCGGATTGAGCACCACGCCGGCGGCGGCGCCCTCGCCCCGGATGGAACGAAGCGTGCCGTCGAGGTGCCGCGCCGCTTCGACGTGGACGGAGACCTGGTCCGCTCCCGCCTCGATGAACACCGGGGCGTACTTGTCGGGGTCGGTAATCATCAGGTGGACGTCCAGCGTCATCCTGGTGATCTTGCGGATGGAACGGACGACCGGGGGCCCCACAGTCAGGTTGGGAACGAAGTGGCCATCCATGATGTCCACGTGCAGCATGGTGGCGCCGCCGGCTTCGGCTTTCTGAATCTCCTCGCCTAACTTCGCAAAGTCGGCCGAAAGAATAGACGGAACAATCTGAATCATTTACGGCTACTCCGATCGTAGCACAGCGGCGAAAAACCCATCCCCGGCGTCCATTCCGGGCATGCGGCGCCAGAGGCGCTCGGGATGCAAGCGCGCTGCCTCGATCACCCCTTCGTTTTCCTCACGTTCCAGTGAACACGTGGAGTAGACGAGCCGCCCCCCAGGCGCCAGATGCTCAAGGGCGTTCTCGAGCAGCCGCCGCTGGCGGACAGGCAGGGTTTCCAGATCGGCGGGCTTGAGGCGCCATTTGATTTCCGGGTTCCGCGCGAGGGTCCCGGTGCCGGAGCAGGGCGCATCGACGAGGATGCGGTCGAAGCAAGTGGAAAATGGCAGCGGACGGGTTCCATCGAGCGCAACCAAGCGGCAGCCCAGATCTCGCATGTGGACCAGGCGGCTCAGGTGTAGATCGCAAGCCACAGCCTGGACACCTGCCTCCAGGGCCTGGGCGGTCTTGTTCCCCGGAGCGGCGCACAGATCGAGGAATGTCTGGCCGCACTGCAGATCGAGCAGGGGGACGACGGCCTGAGAGCCGATGCCCTGCACGCGGAGGCCCGCGGCCGAACCCTCAACCACCAGGTAGCAGCCGGGAACCTCGGTTGGCTCGAGGATTACGCCAGAGGGCGCTTTGCCGGGAACACGAACATAGGTTTGCGGAGGATCGAGGTTCGCGCGGGCGATGGTGGCGGCAGTGGCGGAGCCGTATTGCCGATCCCAGCGCGCCAACATCCACTCGGGATGGGAGAACTCAGTTGCGCGGTCCGGCCACAGCACCGGTTGGCGATGCACCTTTCGCAGTACGGCGTTGGCGAGCGGAGCGGCCGAGCGCTTGCGGGCGCGCTTGATGAGTTCCACGCTTTCGGAGACGGCGGCGTGCGGCGGAACGCGGGTCAGATGCCTGAGCTGGTAGATGCCCATTCGGAGCGCGATCCGGACCTCCGGATCCAGCCTGCCGGCGGGACGCCCGGCGAAGTGCCCGATCAGGAAATCGAGCTGGCCCTGGAAACGAAGGACTCCGAGCACGAGTTCGGAGGCCAACCCCGCGTCGCGTTTTTCGAGCCCGGTGGAACGGCTATGAAGAAGATCCGCGGCATAGCCCCCGCCATGCACCAGGCGCAGGATCTCAAACGCGGTAATGCGGGCGGGCGAAATCACGTTCCCAGCCTAACAGGTGCCCGGAGGAGAGATAATGGACGATGTGACGTGCTTGGGGTGGGGTTCGATACCCCAGGTTGCGGGCTTGACGCCGTACCGTCATCTTGCTAAAGTTTTAAGCTCAACAGATTAGATTCTCTGATATCGTAGGGTTCCGCCTCAGACCGCCGGGAGGGCTCTTCCGAATTTGAGTTTGCGCGGGTTGGCGGAAAGTTCCGCGGGTGGAGTGCCAGCGTATTCGGCCCGCACCGAAAAACGATCCGGCTCCATGAAGCAGTCTTATTTTATTGTTGTTCTGGCCCATTCTTTACACGGACGCCTGCGCCGCATCCAGGTTCCCCAGCGATTCGTGTACCTCGTGATGGTGTTCGCCCTCATCGGCTGTTTTTCCGTAGCAGGCTTCGTATCGAGTTACGTGCGGATGGCGTGGAAGGTTGCGAACTATAACAACCTCCGGCAGGAGATCACGAACCTGCGCACCCGCTACGAGCGGCTGCAGAAGCTGAACAACGAGAACCGGGATCAACTCGCGCAACTCCAGTTGTTCGCGAGCGAGGTGTCGATGGCCTACGGGCTGAAGGAGAAGCTCGAGGGCCCGGCGGACATTTCCGACGAAGGCAAGCTGCTTCCCACGATGCGCGAGTCCCTCGCCGAGTACGATTTCTTGCGGACCGCCAATCTCTCGAGCTACAGCCACCGCTATCCGCGCTCGTGGCAGGTAAACGTGCGTCCGAGCCTATGGCCAGTGGAGGGGCGCCTGCAGAGCTACTTTGGCCGCCGGCAGGATCCGTTCTCGGGAGAAGGCGTGGTTCACCGCGGCGTGGATATCACGGCGCCGGTAGGGACACCGGTGCGCGCGTCGGCAGACGGCGTGGTGCTGCATGCCGGACTGCTGAGCGGATACGGCCGCCTGATCGTGATCGACCACGGCGGCGGCACGCAGACCTACTACGCCCACCTCTCGCGGTTCTCCGTTGTACCGGGGCAGGAGATCCGGCAGGGCGAGGTGATCGGGGCCGTCGGCATGTCGGGACGCGTTACCGCTCCCCATCTGCACTACGAGGTGCGGAGGAACGGCAATCCCACGAATCCTGTGCCCTACCTGAACAAGACCCGCTCTACGCAAGTGCGCCGCGAGTTTCCGTTCTAGCAAGACAGAAGACAGAAGACAGAAGACAAAAGACAAAAGACAGAAGACAGAAGACAGAAGACAGAAGACAGAAGACAGAAGACAGAAGACAGAAGAAGAGCTCTGCCGCCGGCTGGGGCCGGATTGAACGAGGTGTGACTGCCTTACGGTGGTCGCCCGCAGAGAGCCGACCAGGGGGTCGGCTCGCAGACGAGGCGTCTGCCCCCCAAAAGACAAACAGGCAAGCCTGTGGCCTTCATACAGCGCGGAAGTCACAGGCCAGAAGTCAGAAGACCCAAGAAGAGCCGCCTCACGGTCGAGTGCGGGCGCTGTCCACGCGCTCCGCGCGAAAACCCGTTTGTCCCCCGCACGTTGGATTTTCGTACGTGAGCCGGCCCTCTGATAGCATCAATCAAGTATGGCGGGAATGTGGCGGACGACACGCCGCGGTCTGTTTGGGTGGCTCGCGGCCGGCGTGGCTGCGCGGCCACAGACGCGCGGCGATGTGTTCCCGACCGAGCGCGCCCGCTACTTCGATCCGGCGACGGGGTTTCCCGTCCTTCGCCTGACGTCGCCGGCACACACCAGTTGGCTGCCGCCGCCGTGGTTGCGGGCGGTCTCGAAGCGCCGAGCGCATCTGCTGTTTTCGAACGGGCGTTCAGGCCCGCTTCAGCCCTGCCTGATGGTGCTGAACACGGGGGAGCAGCGGCTTCTGGCTGCGCCCGCCGCGCTCGATCCCTCTTCGCTGACTCTTACTCCGGACGACCGGGGCGTGTTCTTTTTTGATGGGCCGGCGCTGAATCACGTCAGCCTGGCGACACTGCGCCAGCGGCAGGTCTACCGCGTGCGGGAGGGGTGGGAACGCGTGCCGGGGTTTTCTGTTTCGCCGGACGGCTCTCGAGCGGCGATTATCGAGGCGAGCAGGGACGTGCGGGCGCTGAGGCTGTTGCCGCTGCTGCCAAACGCCGCCGATGCCTCGACGGTCATGGAGAGTCCGGCGCCGATAAGGGCACCGCTGTTCCGGCCCGGGCACGACGACTTGCTGTACCGGACCGGAGAGAACTCGCTTGCGCTCACCGGCCGCGACGGGCGGAACCCCCGGCCGGTTCTCGCCGCTCAGGGCCGGGTGGGGCCGCACTTCTGGTCCGCGAATGGCGAGCGCATCCAGTACCTGTGCTTCCCGGCAGAGGCGGGAAAGACGAACGAGATTCGGGAGCTGCTGCTGGACGGGAATGCGGACCGCCTGGTGGCATCGACGAGCCAGTTCGTTTCCTTCGCCCCGAACCACGACAGCTCGGTGTTTGCCGGAGCGAGCGCGAGCAAGGCATCCCCGTACGTGCTTCTGCTTCTGCGCGTGACCCGGCGTGAACTCGCGCTCTGCGAGCATCGCGCGAGTGATGCGGCGGCGGTGATGCCGGTGTTTTCCCCGGACAGCCAGCGGATTTACTTTCAGAGCGACCGGGACGGGCAGATGGCGATCTACGCGATGGCGCTGGAGAAACTGGTGGAGCGGACGGAGGGGTAGAGGGCGGGCGGCCCAAGGGAAAACCCGCAAACCCGGCGCAAACCCGGGGACAGACGGAACGTTTCGAGAGAGGAAGGCTTCCCGCTGCCCACGTATTTGTGTGGCTCGTTTCCCCCGAGTAGTAGCTACCGGCCAGGCACATCACATAACCCAGCGCGGTAACGGACACCGCATGGTTTTCGAGAACGACTCCGACCGTCTCGTCTATTTCGATCTCCTCTGCCGGTATTCGCGTCTGCATGATGTGACATTGATCGGGTACTGCATGATGTCGAACCATGTCCATTTGATCGCTGTTCCTCATAGGCCCGAGGCTCTGGCCGTTGCACTACGAAGCGCACACGGCCGTTTCGCGACGTTTTGGAACGCACGCCGCTCAACCTCGGGCCACGTTTGGCAGGGCCGGTATTATTCATGTGTTCTCGAGGGGGCCCATTTGTGGACTGCGCTTCGGTACGCCGAATTGAATCCCGTACGTGCGGGGGTGGTGACGGAGCCTGAATCGTACTACTGGTCGAGCGCGACGGCGCATATCAGAGGCAACGATGACAGCGGTCTGCTCGATATGGAGACATGGGCGCGGTGCTGGACAGCGGGCGACTGGCGGGACTACCTGAACGCGGCATGCACACCGGATGAGCTGCAGAAAATCCGCAGGAGCACGCACACTGGCCGTCCTCTGGGCTCGGTTGAGTTCGTGCGCAGGCTCGAAGGTGAGTTGAACCGGTCGTTGGAGCCCAACAAAGGCGGACGGCCGCGGAAGGCGCGACCAAGCGCCGGACAACTGCCAATCACCCTCGCAGCGGCACAGTAGTCGGCGTTGCAGTTGGGGCGGTACGTCGTTGCGGTCAAAACGTTCCGTCTGTCCCCGGGTTTTTGCTAGCGCTTATAGCCGATCTTGCGGAGCAGGCCGCGGCGCCACTCGACATCGGCAGGCTGCTCGATACCCTTCGGTGGAGCGCCGTCAACGACGCCCATCACGCCGCGGCCCGTCGCCGTGCGAGCCACGATCACTTCAACGGGGTTCGCGGTGGCGCAGAAGATGCAGCAAACCTCCGGGACATCCTTGATACGGCCCAGGATGTTGATGGGATAACCGTCGCGCATGACGACGACGAACGTGTGACCCGCGGCGATGGCGGTGGCGTTGCGTGTGGCGCACTGGCGCAGTTCGTCGTCGTTGCCCTCCACGCGGGTGAGGCAGGCGCCCGACGCCTCATTGAACGCGACGCCGAACTTCATCTGTGGCACCGTGGTGACAATGGCCTCGTAGATGTCCTCGACGGTCTTGATGAAGTGGGTCTGGCCGACGATGATGTTCGCGCCTTCGGGGATTTCCAGCGGGATCGCTTCGAGCTCCATGGGAAATACGATACTACGCAGAAGACCGGGAGCGTTCGGCCGCCCCCTGACACTCGCGGGCGCTCGCGCCTCGGGCG
>Ga0209777_10001177_pt1 | contig 39083 bp, 28 predicted proteins | sample FrelakmetHBP12HB_FD_187147 | JGI IMG/M metagenome (GOLD analysis project Ga0209777, IMG submission 187147) | Freshwater lake sediment microbial communities from the University of Notre Dame, USA, for methane emissions studies -HBP12 HB (SPAdes)... | ecosystem: Environmental > Aquatic >...
AACGCGAATAGTTTTCCATGAAGAGCTGGATAAATTGAACGGCGAGGTCAATGGTATGGCCCAGGCGGCCAAGGAGGCGATTGAGATGGCGGTGAGGAGCATCGCCGTTCACGAAATCCAGTTGGTGGAGAACGTAGAGCGCCTCGATCGTGAGATCTACGAATATGACCAGTTGATCGAGCGCCATTGCCTCGACCTCATCGCCCTGCATACCCCAGTTGCAGGAGATCTCCGGACCATCTCCACCTGTCTGAAGATCATCACGGACCTTAACCGAATCGGTCGATATGCCAGGGACATAGCGGAAATCTCTTCTGATTTGAAGGAAAAGAACGGGTTCGGCCGGATGGTCAATATATCTCATATGGGGGAGCTGGTAATTCGCATGGTGGATGATTCCATAAACAGCTTCATCAACCGAGACGCTGAAGCAGCCAGGAGCCTTTATGAGCGCGACGATGTAATCGATGCCCTCTACAATTCCATCTTCAGGGAGATTCTGACCTATATGATGGAAGACCCAGCCAAGATAACCGATGGCACCAATTACGTCCTCGCGGCGCGCTATCTTGAGCGAATCGCCGATCACTCGTGCAATATTGGGGAGAGAGTGGTATACATGGTAACTGGTGAGAGAATGGACCCCAGGAGGCGTAAGCAAACTGGTCCAAAGCTTGATGGTGCCATCCCAGCTCCAATCTCAGGTGGCTCAATGCATGAGCTTGAGGACAAATGACCGTAACTGAGCCTGAATGGCGCATGGCTGGAATTAATAACGTCCACCGTCCTCTATTGGAATTGGGTCAATCTGGTCTAAAGGGCAATTTCTTCAGTTAGCCATGTTCGAAGTGGGTCTGTCCGGACCCGCTCAAGCAACAATCCAGTCTTTCATTTAATGATTTCAATGGAATGAATGAGTTTGGCTCAATCTCACTGACAACAGATCTAAGAGACGATGACATCTGTCAGGCCAAGAGTCTTCAAAGGAAGTCCTTGGAGAACGTTTTAAGCCGAGTAACCCCATTTATCTTCCGGATGATTCTGCCGAGCAATGGGAGAGGCCCGAAGGTAAAGATCTTCTTCCACAGCTTTGGCTTTAGCTTTTGATGGCCAGCCCTGATTGATTTTGGCTGCCATCCCGCATCGGATCATCCTTGGATAAAGAGGTGAAAACAAGATGAGCTACACGGGCAAGGCCGTTCGTTTGGAACGGATCATGGACAGGAGAACGAAAAGGACCATCATCGTGCCGATGGACCATGGCATGAGCGTCGGCCCTATCAAGGGCATCGAGGACATGGCGCGCACGGTCGACCTGGTCGCAGAGGGCGGAGCGAACGCCGTGCTGGGGCACATCGGCCTTCCTCTGTTCGGCCATCGCCAGCACGGCAAGGACATCGGGATGATATTGCATCTTTCGGCGAGCACGTCCCTCTCGCCCGACCCGAACAACAAGGTGCTGATCACGCCTGTCGAGGACGCCATAAGGATGGGGGCGGACGCGGTGTCCGTTCACATCAACATCGGCGCGGAGACGGAGTGCAACATGCTCCAGTCACTGGGAATGACTGCCAGTCGATGCAGGGAATGGGGCATGCCTTTATTGGCGATGATGTATCCGAGGGGGAAGAACATCAACGCGGAGAGCTCGGCGCAATACGTCAAGATAGCGGCACGCGCCGCGGCCGAGACCGGAGTGGACCTGGTGAAGACCAACTATACTGGCGACATCGACTCCTTCAGAGAGGTCACGAAGGGCTGCCCGGTTCCCGTCCTGGTGGCGGGCGGGCCTCGGATGGAGACTACCGAACAGATATTGGAGATGGTCCATGATTCGATCGAAGGAGGCGGTTCAGGAGTGGCTATCGGCCGCAATATCTTCCAGGCCGAGGACCCCACCAAGATGGTTAGAGCTATCGCCAATATCGTACACGAAAGATATGCTGTGAAGGAGGCGCTCAAGTCGCTTGAGTAGTGGATTGCTGGCAACGCGAAGTTCGGGCTTTGCCAAATCGACTATCCAGGTAGGTCAAAGTCCGACGCTATTTGGCCTCGTCTCAGCCGAAGCTTCTTGCTATCAGCAATTGGATCTCCCCCCCACCGACAAGTCCCATTGAATCGCTCCAGAGCGCGCTATGCGGCCTAAAAGACGGAATCGTTCATCATTTTCAAGATCGCATCGATGTCCAGATGCTTCCTGCAGGCTTCCGCAAGCTTCTCGAAAGAACGCTCTTTTGTCTCGTACGTGTTCACCTGTTCCCTTGGCGGTAGTCCCGCTCTTTGACGTACCTTATTCAGCCATCGATTCCTGAACTGGTCATTGTGGAAGATGTTATGCATGTAGCAGCCTATGATCTGCCCATCATTCCGGACAGCGCCGTCGAAATCACCCTTGATTTGCAGGAAATCTTCCGCTTGGCCTGTTCTCGTTGTACGCCCAAGGTGAATCTCGTAGCCACTGACGACGATATCCTGAAATCCGCCGCAAACGAGACGCCCTGTGACCCGGCATACCCTCTTTTCCGCCTCGAAACTTGTCCTGACCGGCAAAATGCCAAGACCCGGCACCTCGCCTTTCGCTGCCCTATCGACGCCGAGCTCATCGGAGATGCTCTCCCCCAGCATCTGATATCCGCCGCAGATACCGAAAACGATGCCACCCTTTTCGACGTAATCGATAATGACCTTGTCCATCCCGTTCTTTCGCAGCTCCTGAAGGTCGTCTATAGTGGACTTGGTGCCAGGGATGATGACGGCATGCGGGCTTCCGAACTCACGGGCGTGGCGCACGATTCGCAAACAGACATCGGATTCGTGGAAGAAAGGCTCAATGTCCGTATTGTTGGAAACCCGTGCTAGTCCGACGACTGCGATCTCCAGCAGATTTCCTGTTTTGGATCCGTTCAGCCTTGACTTTATCTGCGCATCCTCCGCCTCGATGGCCACGTCATCTAGATAGGGCAGCACACCGACTACTGGTATGCCAGTGTAACGCTCGAACCAGTCGAGCCCGTCCTGAAGCAGCGCCAGATCGCCGCGGAACTTGTTGAAGATCACGCCCTTGATGAAGCGCCTGTATTCGCCGACAAGTTCGATGGTCCCGACCAAGCTCGCGAAGGAGCCGCCACGGTCGATGTCGGTGACGAGGATCACTGGCATATGCGTGAGGTTCGCGATGCGCATGTTGACGATCTCCCTGTCATTGAGGTTGACCTCGGCGGGTGAGCCTGCCCCTTCTATCACCAGGGTATCATAATCCTTCGACAGTTCCTCCAGCGACCGGTTGATCACCTCGAGGCCCTTTTCCATGGTGAACTCCTTGTGGTATTTCCAGCCGTCCATTGGTCGGTAGACCTCGCCCAGCAGCACGACCTCGCTCCGGCAGTCCATCATGGGCTTGAGGAGGATCGGGTTCATGTAGACGGTCGGCAGCGCCCGCGCCGCCTCGGCCTGCACGCCTTGCGCCCGGCCGATCTCCCCTCCGTCATAGGTCACATAGGAATTGTTGGACATGTTCTGGCTTTTAAATGGAGCAACCTTGTATCCCATATCTGAGAGCACGCGGCAAAGGCCTGTCACAATGAAGCTCTTGCCGGCGTCGCTGCTCGTACCCTGGATCATTACGCCCTTCAGTTGATTCATTAAATATTCGCTCCCTTCATTCTCAGTATTCTGGAATATATCGAGCCAATCCCTTTTCGCAACTCATTTAAATGGTGATGGCTGAGCAATCAACAAATCCTTTCATAAAGAATTGCTTGACCGGGCCAGAATAAGAAAGAATATGCATACGTTGCGAATCTGTTGTATGAAATGACATTTGAGCGCCCTCGACATCATTCTTCTATGGAGTAATTCAAATTACAACCCTAGCACTGCTTTCGGGAGATTGAGTTTAAGAAAAGGAGCTAACTAGATTGTCGATTGCAATCAGCAACCAAATAACTGCGATTAGCAACACCCTGAGAATAACATTTCAAGTTGGCATTAGGATTTGAGTAACGCATCGATTTCCTCATATTTTTTGGTACAACATGAGTACTTATTCGAACTCACAGGCGGTCGCGCTCAATTCCGGAGACTCAACGATCGTGACTATCGTAGCACCAACGAATTACGGGACGGCGGTGACAACTAACATGTGCTCGGCGTACTTCCAATAAATCCTTTCGATCATCCCTTTCTTCAATGAAGAACTGTTACCCGATGCTTCGGAAGCGTATCTTAGAATGTCTTGTTTTTTGAGATTCTAATCGAGGAAGCAGTGCGACGCGTTTGCGAAAAGGATCGCAATGTGTTTACTTTCTATGATGACAGCGAAAACGGTGATGACAGGGGCGATATCAGGGGGTGATGACGGACGGTGATGACGGGATAACCCCTCGGATTCTCGTAATAATGACAAGGAAAATATGCAGACGGACAATAAGAATGATGTTAATCATCGCGGCAATTGAAGCGCTGAAGCAAAAAATGATATCTTATGAAGGGCATAGCAGAGCAAAATGGTGGGATAATCGTGTCGAAAGGCAACAAGGCAGTTTGCATTCGGTTCGCCGAGCCCCTCATGGGAGGCATCGAGGAGGAAGCCGCGGCTTTGGGGATAACCGTGCCCGAGCTTTGCAGGAGAATCATCGCGGAAAGGAATCAGGCGATCGCAAGGGCAGAGGTCAGGGCCGTGCAGACGACACCGAATACGAGACCCGCAGCGGATTCTATCCCGATCGATAGCCCTAGGTCCGAAACACAGGCATCGAACCCCGTTGTCCAATCACAGAAATCAGAGGCATCAAGGCGCGCGGGGTGGTCAACAATCGTGGATAGGCAAGTAATGCAGATGATAAAGGAGAATCACCCCGATCTGTTCCCCACTGAAGCCATGAAAAAGACCAGAACAGGACTTAGGAAGTTCAGCGAAGAGCACCCCGAGGAGTTCAACAAGTTCATCGCCGATCAGATAGCCAGTGGGAAGATGTCAGTACGCGCACTAGTAAGATTCCTTGAACTATTGTACAAATAGGCAGGTGGGCATGGCTTGCTTGATGGAAGAAGAGCTAATACACAAGCGCCATCTTGGACAAGGATAATATCTCAAGAGATGCAAGGCCGACAGCGTCTTTCCTGAGGAATAAGGCCGAAGTTCTTCAAATTACTTGACTTATGGCGATGACCGATCCACGTAAATGATTCCATCGTCTCCCAGTCCTTCTAAAGCATGATGGCCGGTAGCAAGATTCAAGGGATCATCATCGACGTTGATGCTGAGCGGCATGAACCCAAAACCCCTTAGCATGCCCAGGAATTGCAAAGAATGATCACACTGAAAGGTTCGGTTTTCCAAGGTCGGAACACTTACGCGCCTAAGCCCTGACTATGATCTGCCATCGAGGAGACCGCTTAACCCAGCATCGTTGTCTTGCTTACGCCATTTCACGCCATCTTGTTGGATAATAATAGGAAGATGATCGTCATGATATCCAGCACCTGTCAGCTTTTTCACAAGAAAGGATTTCTAAGATAGCATCACTTCAATGGCAGTTTCGGTCGAGCCTCCAAATCCTTTACTAACTCGATCCCGATTAAATGGCATGTTCGTCAGCCATCCCCTCGTCAAGCCCGATACCGTTGAGGAGAGGGAATATCAACGAACGATCTCCAAGGCCTGCCTGGAAGCATCGACGCTCGTTGTTCTTCCCACTGCGCTGGGAAAAACGGTCGTAGCCCTGTTGGTCATCGCGGAGATCCTTCAACGCAAGAAGGGCAAGGTGCTCTTCCTGGCGCCTACCAAACCGCTGGTCGAGCAACACGCTTCCTATCTCCAGCAGAACTTGAGGGGCCAGAAGATCGCGCTGATGACTGGCGAGAAGAAACCGCAGGAAAGGCAAGCGCAATGGTGGCTAAACGACGTCATTGTTTCGACCCCTCAGGTCGTTGCCAACGATCTCGAGCAGAAGCGGTTCGATCTGAACGATTTCGGTCTGGTCATCTTCGATGAGGCGCATCGTGGCGTCGGCAAGTACGCTTACGTCGCAGTCGGTGAAGCGTATCGCCGCAAAGGCGGCCTGGTCATGGGGTTGACCGCCTCTCCAGGCGCCAGCAAGGACAAGATAACCGAGATCTGCAAGAATCTGGGCATGGAGCGCATCGAGGTGCGGTCAAAGAGCGACCCGGACGTCCGCGGGTACGTTCACGACATCGAGATCGATTGGGTGGAAGTGGAGTTGCCGTACCAGACGAAGCGGGTGGCCGCCATCCTCCGGTCCCTTTTCGACTCGTACATCAAGCAGTTGGTGAGGATGGGATGCATGACCTCCAAAAGGCCGCCCTCCACCATGTATCTACTGGAGGTGGGCAAGACCCTGCAGGCAAGACTGCATTCGGGGGGGAACAAAGGGTACTTATTCCGAGCGCTGAGCGTGCAGGCGATGGCGATGAAGGTAGGACATGCCATCGAGCTGGCCGAGACGCAGGGCCTGACCGCCCTTAAAAGCTATCTGGAAAAGCTGAAGCAAGAGGCTCTCTCGGAGAAGGGCTCTAAGGCCTCCCGCGCCATCGTGAGCTCGCCGGAGTTTGAGAAAGTTGCAGTCAGACTGCAAAGCGTAAGGGACAAAAACCCCAAGATCCCCCAGGTGATGAAGATCATCGCTGACCAGCAGTCTGCGAAACCGAGCTCCAAGATCATGGTCTTCACCAATTATCGGGACAGCTGCGAGATGGTGGCGAACCATCTGTCGAAGATCGATGGTGTCAGAGTGAGCAAGTTGATTGGGCAGACCGACCGAGGAGAGGACAAGGGGCTGAGGCAGAAGGAGCAGGTGGAGGTGCTCTCGAGCCTGCGGCGCGGTGACGTCAACGTCGTTGTCGCCACCTGCGTCGGCGAGGAAGGTCTGGATGTCGCTGACACCGACCTGGTGATCTTCTACGAGCCTGTGCCTTCTGCCATCAGGAGTATCCAGAGACGAGGCCGAACGGGCCGAAGTTCGGCCGGTCGTGTGGTCGTCCTCATCACTCGAGGCACGAGGGACGAGACCTCGATCTATTCAAGCGGCAGGAAGGAGAAGGCCATGAAGAAGAATCTGCTCAGGATCAAGAAGGACTTGGAAAAAGGAAACGCGTCAAGTCAGGTGCCAATAAACCTGCAGAAGGAAGGGCAACGCTTCATCACCGATTATTCGTTTGATTGAGCGGCTTGAGCAAAGCTAATCCTCCCCTGCTTACAATTATTATCTGACTCTGCCCTATTTGGAATGCGAGGTCCAATACCCCGAAATCACCGCAATGCTCGAAATGCCGTTCAAGACAGATCGAAGAGGTTGGCAACGAGAAGACATTCGAGCATTTGACCGCTAAAGAGACCCTAACATCTGAGCCAAGGGCATTGAAAAGGAACGAACTGGTTACACCTCAAATGATGGAGGATGCTGATGTTCAGAAGAAGATGAAGGAGTTACAGCTAGTTCGCCTAGAACGGCAAATAGCAGAGGAACAAGGCGCATTAGAAAATACGAAGGCCCTTGAACGGTTAGGAGGTGTCTTCAGAGTGTTCATTCAAGGATTAGTGGACGAAGGCGTCGTGGATACCGACTATATTGATTATTTCAACCATTTTTGCATATGGTGTGGAGCTGAGGAAGATAAAGAAGTGCAATTCAATCCGTCTAAGAATATCAATGCGGCCGTTAGCTGTGGTAGAGCGTAAATCGAGGTTAAAAGGATCTGGAATACCTTCCTCCGCTTTCACGCTTTCATCCAAACAAGGTTTAGAACTCAATATAACTCAATGCTTGGCAGGAATAGGAGGTGGGGTCCGTACAAATCGGTCAATATCTCAGTCGCACCTAAATACAGGGGATATAAGTCAGTTAAATACATTTTTCTCTCAAAGAAAAGATTGAAATCACGAATGTAAGCTGGGTTCATCTCTGCTCTAAAAAGTTCCTTCTTGCCTTTTCCCGCCATTTTTTCATCCCAAAGGACTATGCGATCATTTCCCTTAAGTTTAAAGTGGCCATGTGCAAATCCGTTTCTCAAATGATAAGTATCCGACTTTCCGGTTATTCCCATTTCATCGATCTTAAAAAACCTCTGAACAGCCCTGTCCATCCTCCTCTCGTTCTCATCCTTTTTGCCATTGAGATATTGCTCCATCCAAGATCGCAAACGACGTTCGGCGATGTCCCCCTTTGTTTCAAATAAAATAATAAAATGCAAAGCGGATAACAATGTTAAGGCTGGGGGATCGTCCTTAACCAGTCCATACTTGGTTGCCAATACCCCTAAGGATTCTTTCATGGTTTCAAATTCATCATCAGTCCAGTTATTCCTGAAAATCTTAAATGGTGTTTGAGTCTTCAGGGCGTGATCAAAACCATTCCTCATTACCTCATCAAGGCATAGAATCCCATCTGCAAAACTTTGATGCTGTTGAGCAAACTCATTCTTAAAAATAATAAAAAACTCATTCAATATCTCCCAATCCCAGCCATTCTTTCGATTTCTTCTTTTTAGGACAAGCTGTAAAGCCGAGGCTGAGTCTCTGAGTTCAAGTCCATTCAATATTTCTACTGTTTTTGATAACCATGCTATCGCCTTACACTCATATTCCTCTTTGGTAATACTCATGGGTGTTGTTATGTGCCAATGGTCTATCTTTTTAATTGTCTGTTGGAAATGCTCAAGACTCTTGAATGGTTCTGAGATAAGCTTGCCTGAGGCGAGGTCTGAATCGCAATAAGAATTTTGCAGATTGTTAGGCGGATTATCAGTATTTCTTGATTTTGCAGCAAGTAGCTATATCTCGAAGCATCTCCTAATAATGAAGAAAATGGGGACCAGGAGCGGTTCAAGCCTCAGTCAATTGTTTGGTAAGAGCTGGAAGGCTGGACGGATGGAAACCAAGATTCGGAAGGAGATTGACAATAATGCTGCAGCTTCAGTGATTGTAAATGCTGGCATCGATTACCTTGCAGCAACATCCCCACCAGTAGGGGCCTTGGTGGCAGCCTACAATATTGCACAAAACGCTGCCGAGATCGACAAACTTGTCCAAAAGACACTGGATGAATACAATAATACTAGGGATGTCAATCGCGCGGCTGAAGTTGCTGTTTCGGGGGCAACCCAGATGGTTGCGGATAGTATCAAATCAAAAGCTATCGACACGTTAGCTGATGGTCTCGTATCGACTGCTATTCCATTAACAAAGGGAAATGAATATCAAAGCCAGCTTATGAAATCCGTAGTCAAAGCAATATTCGAGGAGGGCTTAGATGAATCCAAAAAGCACTGAAGAGAGGTTTATCGAAGTTTACAGCGAAACCTTCTACCAGCTATTGCTCTCCATATTCACATCCAAAGGTAAGATTTCTGATGAGTTCTATCTTCTTTCAGTTGAGAAGCAGCGAGAATTGGAGAGAGAGGCGAGGAGGAAAGCTCTCAGTTTGGCACTGGGATTCGTCGAAAGAATGAAACAGAAAGGCTTCCTTGACAAACAGCCTTCCGAGCGTGAGCTCGGGAAGCTATTCCACAGCTATCTAGAGGAAGCGGGCAATGAGTCTTGATGCCCTTATTCATGGAGCGGCGCCTCCGGCCTCAGGAATAGATAATAACACAACATTGATAGGACCCCTTGAACCGTTGGGGTATAGAGCGTATCTAAGAGGACCGATGGGGCTAGACCTCATCCCCCTTCATCAGGACATTTTGGCGGTGTGCACAGGCCTTCTAAAGTTGGAAGAGATGCTCAAGAGAGAGAAACTCGATAGAGAGATAGGTATTACTCTAAGCGTTCAGGATCCTGGGTTATGGAACCGTTTTGGCGCCATCGATATTCTATCGGATGTCTACTATTTTGCAACTGGGTCATCAATCAATTTGAAAGTCATCCCCGCCAAAATAATCAATGTAGAGCCGCACATCGAAGTAATCTCCCCAAAATCAATTACGCTTTTTTCTGGTGGCTTGGATAGCTATTCAGGAGTGCTGTCTGCAAAAAAACATTTTGGAGGCACTTTCGGTTGCTTTATCAATCATTCAACGACGGTGCCTTTGGTCGTAAAAGATCTCACAGATAACGAACTGAATGAGCTAGGGATTAAGACGGTTGAATTTCATATGCAACATAATAGAGAAATGATCCAGCAATTAAGAGGGTTCTGTTACATCGTTGCTGGCTCAATCCTCGCTCTCCGCTTAGGCACACCAAATCTAGTCGTTTCTGAATGTGGAATAACAAAGTTCCAGCCTCCATTATTGCCCAGTGATGTGGTGACTAAGACCACTCACCCCTTCGTTGTTTCTCAGGCGAAAAGTCTGCTTGATGCTCTGTATGGAAAGTCACCAAATATCTACGAGCCAAACAAAGGTTTGACGAAAGCTGAAATCATTGCGAATTTGGACGACCCAGAACCTGTTAGAAAGACTCATTCTTGCAGAAGCAATCGATGGGCCGCTCAAGAAATAACCCAATGCGGACGTTGTTATGGCTGCCTTATCAAATATTCAGGCGAACTGGTAGCAATGAATCATTCCATTACTAAGTGGGCATGCGACATTCTTAAGGAGGATATTGGAAGTCCATGTGGATGGAATGCAAAGCATCGATTGACGTCCAAATCGATGTTGGAAGCTTTTCAATTGCTACGCTTTGCAAGAGATATTGTTGATGACAGTCTTTCTCCGTGGACCAGAGAATCTATTGATGAATTCCACAATCAAGATCTATTCAGAAGATTTGGAATGGATGTCATAGCAGCCATTCACATTTTGTATGAATCTGGAGGCGTTGGTCGTAATAGATATTTGAAAAAGTGGCATGATGAGTCACTCGAAATTGTCACTCCAGATCAAATTGATGAACGCATTGCTGAGGTAAGAGAGCGGCGTTTCAAACCAATCTATTGACTGCAAATCGGGCGCATCCAAATCCATCGGATCGAAGATACGAGATTTATAGCCAATTCGTTTTATCGTTAAATGAAGGTGTCTCCATTGAATGAAAACCAATATGACCCTCGAAGAGCTACTTGATAAGTACTTTTACAAAGAGTCAGTGGAAAAGATCCTCTCTGATTTTAATGAAAAGACTTCAGGCAACAAAGATGAGATGATTGCCAGACTGTTGCAATCAAAGCAAGTCCAGAAGATGAACGTGACTGACTTTGCTAGACATGTACTCATAAATCTCAGAAAGAGAGATTTGTTGCAACTCTGCAAAGACTTAGGGCTATCAAATACCAAAAATTCTGTTACAATGGTCGATCTGGTTCTCGCAAATGTAAAGTTCGAACCATTCATTCGCGCTGATACAAGACCTTGTCAGGTGTGCGGGAAGGAAACAAACCAAGAATTACATTTCGGCGATAATTGGAAAATAGCCTATTTTTCTTGTCAAACCTGTTTGACGGAAAGCCAGCCTAATCAAGGATTAGTATCGACTAGTGGCAATAAACCATTGCCCGAAGAGGAGTTCCTTCATCTTCTGCTTGAGAAGACGGAATCACAAGGCATACCCGAATTCAATATCTTTGATATTGGAATTGAATTGGGTTTGGACCAGGATATGATTCAAGTTATTGCTATTTCGCTAAAGAATAAGGGATTGGTCATTGTCGGTCTCGGTGGTTCGATCCTATTGACCTCGAAAGGAAGAGTCCATGCCAGAGGATATATCGTTGATAATCCTGCAGCAACGCAATCGACCACCGTTATAGTTAAAAACGCGATTGTTAACAGTTCGATGAACAACTCAACGGTAACCCAAACGGCAACAAGTCATAATGAAGATATGAAGAAAGACTATAAACGGATGGAATTTAGCGCAACAGTATTTGGAATAATGTTAACCTTGGCCGGCCTTTTTTCTGTGCCTATATTTGGTTGGTTGACTGGTGCAATTGTTGCAATAGTTGCAGCCATAGTCGCTGTCATCGTGTTCCTAACATTGTTTCCGAATGTCAATTGAACCGACCATATTGTACAAATATTTGGACCAATCAAAGCTGATCAAGCATTTTTTCCTTTTCAGGCAGAAACGATTAATTGCACTCATCACAATGCTAGCCTATCTGGACGGTGGGCATGGCACTGAATGAGGCAGATACCTGTCGCAAGTACATTACTCCCAAGATCATTAATTTCCGTTGTGATAATCTATATACCCCGCCTGTTGCGAAAACTCCTCTAATCCGCACGGTTTTATCGTCAATCAGACATTAGGTCATCTGCAAATCTATGAGAATTGTTAATGTTGTGGGCCGAGGCTTCAAAACGAACTGTCAGGAATGTACGCAGATTGTAATGCTGGATGTGATGGTCTGAACAAACCAAAGAGCCTCATGTACTCTACCCGTCTTGGAGCATTGTACAATTACGATTCATCTAAGATATTTGACAAGTCCTGGGGACTTGAACTCAAGAAGAACGTCAATCTCATATTTACATCACCGCCATTTCCGCTAAACAGACGCAAGTCGTATGGAAACAAGAGCGGAAAGGAATATATCGAATGGCTGGCCCCTTTCGCAAAGATTTTTGGAGAGCTACTTACTTCTGATGGATCCGTAGTCATCGAGATGGGCAATGCATGGAAACCGGGTGAGCCAGTGATGTCGACATTGAGTCTAGAGGCTCTGATGAGATTGAAGGAGGAGGGGCAATTCCACTTGTGCCAAGAATTTATCTGGTATAATCCGGCGAGGCTTCCTTCACCTGCGCAATGGGTCAATGTTGACAGAATCAGAGTAAAGGACTCCTTTACTCGCCTCTGGTGGCTATCCAAGACCACCAGGCCTAAGGCTGACAACAGACGAATTCTTAGAGAATATAGCAAAGATATGAAACACCTACTTAGGACCAAGAAATACAATTCTGGAAGACGACCGTCAGAACATGTGATAGGGGAACGGAGCTTCCTAAAGAACAATAATGGATCCATCCCATCCAATGTCATCACTCTCGCTAATACGAATGCCCTTGACGATTATCTAGAATACTGTAAGAAGAACGAAGTTGCGAAACACCCGGCACGAATGCCCATAGGTTTAGCTGAGTTCTTCATCAAATTCTTAACCGAACCAGGAGATCTTGTTCTTGACCCATTTGCCGGAAGCAATGTTACGGGGTACGCCGCTGAAACCCTAGGGAGGAGATGGGTCTCGATAGAGCTCGATCCTGTTTTTGCTGAGTCTTCGCTTTCCAGATTCTCAAGCTCAGAGGACGAAAACAAGGTCAATTTCGTTTGCAAGAAGATTAGGGAGTGCGTAATTGATAGATGATTCCATATCAACGGCAAAAAAGCCATCATTGAGATCTATCGGCATCAAGGAGGACTACAACACCGAAGATGATAATATCATAGGAGCATTCTATGAACCGTGCTTCCTTGTTTCAAAGGAATACGACCGTGCAGTCGGTTACTTTAGGGCCAGTATTTACCGAGAGCTGGGTGAACCATTGTTGGATTTTGCCCTTAGGGGAGGGAAAATCCGTCTCGTATGCTCACCTGATTTGCCTAAACCAGAAGAAGACGCAGCAAGAGATGGGTACGAAAAGAGGGAGGGATTGGCTCTGAAGAATATTTCAGATGATCTCATTCAAGTTGTCCAGGAGATGCTGAAAGATGATGGAGAGGCTGATTGCCTAAGCATGCTGAGCGCATTGATTGAAAATGGCTCACTTGATCTTTATATCGCCCTTCGTGAAAAGGGGTTGTATCATAGAAAAGTTGGATGCTTCTTTGATGGAACGGATTATGTCGCGTTTTCGGGTTCCTCCAACGAAACTCTCAACGCGGTCGCTCCACCAGAGAATTGGGGGAACGATGAAGAATTCGACGTTTTCAGAAGTTGGGGATCTGAATATGAAGTTCGAAAGGCAAAGAAGAAAAGAGACTACCTTGGGCAACTATTCTCCGGTGGAACACCTAATACAAAGGTAAGAAGGATAACCGAAGTGGAAAGAGAATTCCTGGCAATACATCGAAGGTTTTCAGTACTCGAAGATGGGCGACCAGGAGCTCAGAATAGAACAAAGAGGGCTCCGGAGAAGTGTCAGTTGTACAAGCCATTTACCTATCAACTTGAGGCCATCAAGGCCTGGGATAATCATAGAAGAATCGGAATCCTGGCCATGGCAACAGGAACAGGCAAGACCGCTACTTCCTTGTTCGCCATTAAACCTCTCGTTGAGGGTGGAATACCAGTCCTAGTTGTTGTCCCCAGTAACTTACTGCTTGAGCAGTGGGCTAAGGAAATTCAACGCTTCTATCCGGGTGTTCCATTATTACTGGCTGGAGGGGAACATGATTGGAAGGCAGTCGATTCAAAAAGAATGTTCGTGATGGACATCAAGAAACCACGAATTCTCCTTTCTACAATGCAGACCGCGTCAACAGTTGACTTCCTAACATTCATTGCACAAGCGAAGGAAATCGGGCTTGTGGCAGATGAAGTACATCGACTAGGTAGCGAACAAGGTCGTAAGATTCTAAGAATTCCGTTCACTTTCAGGCTCGGTCTATCGGCCACTCCTGAGAGACTATATGATCCAGAAGGGTCGAGAGCGCTGGAAGATGCATTTGGCAAAGATCCTGTCTTCGAGCTTCAGATAGGCAGCAACGTGAGAATCGGCGATGAAGCTAGTACTCCAATTCTTGGAAGATTCTTAAGCCGATATAACTACTTCTTTGAAACGGTCCCTCTCAATATGACAGAACTGGATGAATGGAACCAAGCAACGCTTGAAATAAAAAAGCTATCTGCTAGAGCATCTGGAAGTGAGGACACGAGAACCAGCCCCTCGGAAATTGAAGAGAGAATCAAACTACTTCTAATCAAGAGGTCTCGAATCGCGAAGAACGCTGAGAATAAGGTTAGGTTGGCCAGTGAAATCGTCAAGAAAAGGTATCCTTTGAATGGAAGATGGATAATATATTGCGACAATGAAGCTCAATTGGATGATGTCATGCTCAGGCTAAGAGCGGATTTTCCAAAGATAGATTTTTACAAGTATCATTCCAAAATGCCAACTGACCAAAGGGTTTCAGCATTGATGAGTTTCATAGATTCGCCATCAATAATAGTAAGCATCCGATGCCTCGATGAGGGCGTTGACGTACCAAATGCAGATGGAGCAATTATCCTGGCTTCGTCAAAGAATCCGCGAGAATATATCCAGAGGAGAGGGAGAGTGCTTAGAAAGGCTGCAGGTAAGCGGATCGCTACAATAGTGGATACAATTGTGACCCCTCCTTCAGAGATCGAAAGAGATGTACCATTTTCGCTTATCAAAGGAGAATTAGTGAGGGCATGGGAATTCGCCAGGAATTCAGAAAATAAAGAAGTCACTCATGATCTTTGGGACCTATGCCTGAAATATAATGTAGACATTGGATTGGATGGAATTTCCGGTGAAGAAAGTAGTGAGGAGGAATAGTCGTGGGGATGGAGGATTTGCTCAAGGTCTTGAAGAAGGCCAATGCCGACGGCGACAATGAAGTTGACGATGAAACCATTCAGAGCATTTTGTTCCTTGTTTGGAAGAACCCATTGCCAGATGATAGAGGAACTGCTCAAGCTCAGATTCACGAAGTTTTAAAGACGAAATTCGCAAAGGAGAGGGTGAAGTGATTATCAAGCGACTAAAGATACACAATTTCGGCCCTTTCCACAATACGCATGAGATTATTCTTGCCAATGATGGAAATGGCATTCATGTCATTCGAGGAAGCAATGGTCAAGGTAAGACATCAATTCAAAGGGCGGTCTTGTGGTGCCTTTATGGTCAAGTATATGACCGAAAGGGAGACGAGATACCTCCAACATCACTTCTCAATAGGACAGCATTTTCGGACGACATCTTCGACTTCTTCGTTGGGATTTACTTCAACCACGATGGCCAAGAATGGTCCATAATTAGAAAGATGGCCTCCGCCAAAGGATCAAATAAGAAACTGTCATCAAGTATGAGATTGCAAGTCCGAAGAGATGATGACAATCTTGAGAACGGGCAAAACGAGATACTTAGGTTAATTCCACAGGACGTTTCCAGGTTCTTTTTCTTCGATGGCGAAATGCTGCGAGATTATGAGGAGCTTCTGGAGGAGAGTTCCCCCTCAATGTTGATTCTTAGAGACTCGATTGAACAAATCCTTGGTATACCCCTCCTCAAGACAGCTAGGGACGATGTGCAGGAAGTGAAGAAGAAAATGGAAGCCGAAAGGAGCAGGCTGGTTAGAAAGTTGGGTGGAAAAGAATATGACCAGCTGGCAAATGAGCTTCAGGAGATTACCGATAACATCGAGACTTCTCTTACGAGAAAAAAGGAGTATGAAAGTCAAATCAAGGAGATGGAGAAGAGCATTCAGGATGAGAAGCGAAAACTCAACGACATAAGAAACGTTCAGAGTCTTGCCAATGATAGAGAGAAGATCGAGCTTAAGATTTCTGGACTGGAAAGCAAAAAGGAGAACGAATATGGAAAACTTAATGATCTCACTTCGAGACTGTATAAAACCATTCTAGCCCCTATAGCGGGGAACTTGATTCATGGTCTTGAGCAGCAACATAGAAAGAAGATGGAGAAGTATGATAAAAAGAAGGGACTGGAGGCTATTGCGAGAGAATTGCGCGAAGGTCTCGAGGGCACCAAGTGTAAAACCTGTGGGTCGGTTCTTGATGAAGTAAGAAGAAAGGGACTCTTTGATCGTATCAAAGAAATCGAGATTGAAATGGAAGAGCTAACCGAGATTCCAGAGCCTAACTTGGAGTATCAGAATGATGCCGATCGACTGAAGAAAATTGTGAAGGAGGCTGTGGATAGAGAATCATTCAAGCGGATCGAAGTCACAATCCTTGAACTCGAACATGATATTGCTGCTCAGAGGGCAAAAGAAAGAGAGATCTCGGAAAAGCTACGAGGGGCTGATACCGAAGAACCGAGACGAATTGAAAGCTTGATTCAGAGATCAAAACAAGAGGTTGGTAGGGTTCAAGGACTATTGGAGAAAGAAGAGGAAGCTTTGCAGGTGCTGTACGAAACGAAATCCAATCTTGATCAGAGACTCAACGCTATCCCGAAGATGGAACTCCAGAATTTAACACACATGATTTCAGAAACCAGCAAGATTGCGGGAGTCTTTGAAAGAGCGATTACCCAATACCGAGATGAAAAAAGATCAGAAGTAGAGATAGAAGCCTCGCGAATTTTCAAAGAAATTCGATGCAAGGAGTCATTTGCTGGGTTGAAGATCAATGATAGATATGGCTTAAGCATCATTACAGATTCAGGATTGATTCTTGATAAAGCTGAGTGGAGATCCGCGGGTGAAGAGCAGATTATCGCGTACTCTCTGATCGGAGCTCTAAACAGATGCGCGAAGATCAAAGCGCCCGTTTTTATGGATACGCCTTTCGGGCGTCTTGACTTAGCTCATGGTAGAAACGTCTTGGCTTTCCTTCCCAACCTTTCCGAACAGGTGGTTCTTCTAGTTACTGATAGAGAATTGAGATTGGGCGAGGAGTCGGCCTTCATGGAATCTGTTGTAACTGATCTTACCGTTCAACACCGTGGAGAGAAAGAGGGATCATTCATCGTTCAAACAAGGGGGGTTGTGTAGGTGGGTTTGGCTTTTGGTGATGCTAGAACATTCTCCGCCAGTGACGTCGCGAAGAAAATGATGAAGGAGCTCAATTCCAAGTTGCTTTTCAAAGAACAAAGGGATGTCTGGATGCTGGGGGCAGCTTTGGGAATTGCCGCGGGAAAAATGGTTGAAGAGAGTAAGCGAGAGACTTTCCAGAATGTCAATAGCCTTGATCCAGATGGAGTTTTCGCTGCGATAATGATCGGTTTATACTCCACCATGACACCGGAGGAGAGGGTGAACAGATTGGTTGATCATGCAGAATGGGGAATCAGGGAGATATACAGAATGGATAAGAATGGAACGCTTGATTTTTCAAAGCTGGGAACTTAGTGGATTCTCATTTTGGTGTCCAAAAACGACCTAATAAAATAAGAACAATGCTATTAAATTAGATGACTAGATGGCCTAACAGTTAGTTATATATACCGCGACATTTCAAAGAATTATCTATATCCCCAGAAGAGTAGTGCGAGGGGTGCAATTTGAACCTATTATTTGTGAAAGCTAAGAAACAGGTTCATATGTTATTTCGAAACAATATTGTGCCAACTAATGAAGGACGCACTTTCGTAAATTGGCCGACATTTCGGACCTATTAAACTATTGAAGCATCTCTTGATTTCTCATGACTGTTAAAATGCAACACTACGTGCCAAGGTCATATCTTAGAAAATTTGCCATATCGGGAACTGAGCGACTATTTTGTTATAACCTAAGGACTGGTAAGGTCATTAATGCTGACATAGGTAATATTGGTGGCGAACAGCATTTCTACGATTTCAATGCTCCAAATCAACCCTTTGAAGAGTATCTCGAAGCAATTGAGAGCAGCATAAGCAAGATTTATCGGGCTATTCTAATCGAAGAAACCGTGGCAAGACTCTCTCCAAATGAGAGAGAGCAAATAGCAATTTTCCTTATCGTGCAATTCTCAAGAACACGGCACTTTAGGGAATTCATTAAAGACTGGACGAAGGCAAATAGAGATGGGCTACTTGGCTCAAATCCCTCATCCAACGATGAGGAGTTCATTTCCAATATTATCAGATCAGGCAATCAGGAGCTTGAGATCAAGGGAATACAAAAAACGGTCATTATGAGGCTAATCAGTGATCTCACACCACTTGTTCTCAGAATGAAGTGGATAATATTCAAGAATCAAACAAGAGATCCATTCATCACTTCCGATAATCCAATTTCAATGTTCATACCAAAAGAGTTTCCGGGTTCAACTATGGTTGGCTTTGAAAGAAAGGGCATTCAGATATACTTTCCATTGAATCCATCTTTATGCTTATGCATCTGTGACCCAACTTCATATGACCAACAAGGATTAATGCAAATAAGCGAACCTCAAGAGATAGATTTCATTAACGGGCTTCAAGTCAATAGTGCCAATCGGCATGTATTCTCATCCGAAGGTGATTTTTCCATAATCCGGAGAATGAAAGCCAATCAATGAGGGGCACAGTTAGTCTAGAGAGGTTCTGCACGTCGATATCAGATGTTTTGAGAAGTAACCAGTTATCACAACTCGATTGTTACGCTATTCGCATTTCATTTCAATCTAAGCCGAACTATGGATTTCACTTCGACGGCGCAGTTATTTCATCAGTCGTCGTTCATTTCTGCTGAAATACGCAAAGCTTCACGATCATAGTCTTCTGCAAGGTCCTTCAGGACAGTTGATAATCGATGAAACCCTGCTGCCTCAATTTCCTCAGCCTGAATGCGGTACTTAGCTGCTAGTTCTCTCTCTGGTCTTCCAGTCGGATCCACCCCGTGCGTCCCACGGGAATTGAATAGGGCAATCCTAAAACCATTGCGCATTTCCATAAAATCTTCAGCATTAAGTGCAGCAGCTGCTGATCGGTGAATCCACAATCCATCTGGATCTGCTGGGGTGTATATTAGGACATATCCGATTCTTAAAAGGGCAACACTCAGGTGGCCCGTGTCGGTGCATTCTCTCTTCACGGCGTCAAGCCACGAACTCAATGAAGTTCCGCTGTAGCCCCCTGCTTCTTGGATGCCGGGAGGAGTCTTCCATTGGCAAAGCAGACGGTAAGCGTTGGATGCAATTCTCTCTGCCTTCTCGGTCGGTTCTTTCTTCGCGTGATCTTCTTTATTAGACCGAAAGACAAGCCGAATCACTTCACAGAAGAAGCTTGGGTCACTTGCTAACCGACTACCAAGCACCTTCGGTGTGGCATTCAAGTTACCCTCTAATTGTGGCAGATAAGCCCATTCAATTCCGAAGAGACTCTCCGGATTTACTTTCGCGTCATTCTGCAGCGCTTTGATGATTTCTACAGTCTCATAATCATCAAGAGAACTTCTCACTTCAGGGGAATCCACCGCAGCTAGCAACGCTGTGACGGTTTTTGCCTCATCGAGAAGTTGGTTGACAGATAATCCTCGATGGATGCACCTAAGAGCTGCTCGCGGCCTACCGTGCTCAATCAGCTTATCTACCGCAATTTCAAGATCTTTGTCAGTTTCATAGGGGTTAGCGGCTGTTGTCGTCCAATATTGTGCCTCTTCGTCATCAAGAATCTGATTGACGCGTCGCCAAGTCTCCGACGTAAATGGCAGGAAGGAAAGGAATTCTCCTTTCTGAATAGAGGACCAGCCAGTCGTTACGATGGTATCAATCCAGTCCCAACCTAGTTTTTGGAATTTGCCTCTTACATATCCTTCTGCAAACTGAAAAAGATCATTCTGCTTAGAATCGACCATACCGGGTAAGATTGTGATATCATCACAATCATCTGCGACGAACCCGAACGAAAAACCAACATGCGCTCGTGATTGAACTGTGACAGCGAAGTGAATAACTGCCTGGATTCCGCCAACTACTTTAATTTCCAAAACAGCCTGTTGACGACGATCTTCTAGCTGCCTCATTTGCTCTTGATAATCCCCTTTCATATCGTACAAATCGAAATCAGATTCAGTGAACAGACGCCTATGACGTATGATGGGGGATTGTGGAGCTAGCCTATTTGCAAGTACCTCGAGTCTTTCTACTTGTTCAGATTTCATTGCCCAATCGGAATCGGCGAATTTCCTGTGCCTTGAGACTAAATCAATAAGCTTTGACCATAGACGCATTAGATTGTCTTCTTGAAGAGATAAGACCACATCCGATTCCAGATAACTAAGGAGCACATTGTATGCGGTGGGATGTAGAGTCGGCAGCTGGTCGATGATTTCAACAAGCCAGTCGATATTGGATATGGCCGCTATTGTGGCAAGCTCTGAGTAAGCCCTTTCTTGTTCCCAATATTCAGCACGCGTGACACGTTTAGACCAATTATCGGGAATAGTTGTTCTCCAAATTGGTCTTCGAGTGCCATTCGATGTTGAATGGGATTGTGGTAGAAGACTTAGCAAGATCCTCCATCCAACATCTGGACGTTCGTTAAGCAGAGTATTCACCGCAATGAGGCGTTTGGCAAAAGGCGCACATGTCTGAGGATACCACGGAAGGAGGATACTTGTTAGAGAATTCGACGGCCGGTTCGCCCAGTTGCCGCCAGGATCACGAGCCGCTAGTGCACCAAGAATGCTAATTACACGGACGATATGATCTGGATCCCACCCGAGTGTTTCCAGAGCCCACAATAATCCAGTCATGTAATTAGCACCCGTTATGCCCGACCCTTCTTGCGAGAAAAGTGAATCAAAAGGGCACGGGGTTCTTCTAAGAGCGTTTTCGATCGCAGACAAGAATTCATTTGGAGCAGCCTCTGCCAGAAGCGGCAACACGTCATTCAGACTTGCCCATTGCACCCATTCTGCACCATGGAGGATTTCTCGCACTGCAATAGCGGCAACAATCTCACTCTTCCCAAATGAGGCAGACTTCAATGCATTTGGTTGACTCCCAAGAAGAGCCAAAGATTCAGCAATTCCGTTGCGTAGTGATTCCGAGTGGGCAAGAACTTTCCCATAAACATTCGCAGCAAATCGTTGATCTGAGGGCAGATCGAATCTTGGGTCCTTTTCCTTTAAGACCATTACTGCTACGCCTTTCAGACGATCCAATTGATCATCGAATATCTGAGGCCCTAAGGCGTACCAGCCTTCATACCGAACCACGAATCTCCAGCCACCGTCTTGATGAACCAGAGGACTGCTCTGACGAAGCACAAATTCACGCATGACTGCTATCCAATCTGCGTACGATTTTGCGGAAAGCAATTCTGCGACCTTGCAATCGGCGGGGTGTCCATCGCTCCAGGCTCCAAGTAATACTGCAGTTCCGAGATTCATGGAACCAGGTCCCTGAGCCCAGTCAGGTATTAAAGACAGGCTCTGAAGAAGTTTGAGTACAGAACTAAGGTTACCCCCACTTCTCTGTGCAAGTGTGCGTGCCCGTTCCTCGTTAAAACCAGCATTAATGAATTCCGTTTCAAGTTGATATACATTCGGCTGTTGAAGAGAGGCAACGTTCTCACACGGAATTCCCCCAGGAAGACCACCATACACAACAGAGTGGCCCGCCTTCCGAGCCTTCTCGAGTAGTGTTGCTCCTTCATTTCCATATAAATTAAATGCGGATGAGGCTATCAATATGTGGTTTTCATATTGGTCACAAATTGTATTCCATGCTTCTAAGCCCGAGATAGTTAAGCATCGGCCCGAGATCTCCATTCGTATTTCATTGTCTAGTGTTGCTATATATGCGGCAACGAAATCGGGTATTTGCTCTGGGAAATGTGTCTCGAGTTTGAGACGGGTTGCTCTTCCATCAAATACCTCCGCGAGTTTGGAGCAAGCATTTTGTCTATGTGCGAGAAAGATGCCCGGAGTCAAATTTGGTGGTTCGCCTATGGTTCTGAGTATGCCCCATCGAGATTCGGGAGTATCAATTTGCTGAGCGGGCATTCCCATTCGGATGGCAAGCCAATGCTCCACTGCAGCGAATTTATTTAGCCAATCAATCAGCTTCGTTCCGTCAATGACCCGAACGCTCTTCCAATCGTTCATTTTATTTCGGTCATCAAGCCATTTTGCCTGAACACTTTCATTCCATGAATGCTGCCAGTCTCTTCTTCCAGAAAGAGGCGTCACAAATACAAAGCTAGAATCCTTTCGAATCTCTTCCGGTGTATCGCGAGTAAGATCCTTATAATCTGATGTAGCCTTGTCACGGGCTTTCAATCCAGTTCCAATTGCCCAATAGGATCGGCCTGCTGGAACAAACGGTTCGAACGGAGTATCTACGTCCAATATTCCATCTGGACCAACTTGAGCGATGCTGTCCCCGAGAGGAAAACGTTTATCTTTTGGCTTTGGACACGACGCGGCAACAAGGCGAGATACCAGTTCTACGATGACACCTTGTGCATCATGGGCATTGCTTCGAACCCATTCATCCATCTTATTCTCAGTGATCAGCATTGACTCATGTCCGTCTTCAATTTGCAATCATATCGTCATTTCAAGCTGCTGATACGTTCTTCATCGCTTTACAGGTTTCTTTGAGATGACTGAAAGTGTAATGGCTCGGTCGATTTGGTCAATGGAAAACCAAAGAGAATCCCAGCATTCAGAAATTGGCAATTTGAATGCTCACATTTCATTTGGAGCCTTCTAGTCGGCATGAGATTCCGGTCCGGATCCGATAAAACTTCCTCCGGTCATTCTCCAACGCTTCTATATGCTGCAGGAGATGCAATTGTTCCTTGATCCAACGTCACTCTCTACCGAGCATCGCGATTTCGTGCACACCATGTAGCTAGAGGTCGATTTCGTCATTGAGCGACGGTCCGGGTTTCCCGCTCAGTCGAGGACCTTTCCCCATCGAATCATCAGAGCGGTCCGCAAAGCCGATCACGATCATCGGAGTCCACTTCTTCAAATCCAGCGAGAGGTCCAACCCAACTTCTTCGAACCTTTTCGCAAAATTGCTCTCTCGATCAAGGATCGTCTTAACATCAATGATCGTCCTCACATTCATTTCGACATCGTCCCTGGCCCGGTAGACCTGAAGGCGCCCCCCAGCCCTGACCACTACATACTCGTGTTCTTCGTCCTTTATCAGCCAGGTATCATAATCAAGTACGCATGCCTTTGCCTTCTTGGACAAGAAAGCTCCTTTCTTCTGGAACAGCATGCACATGTCATCGCCGACCTGCCCTTCGGTTAAGTCATCGGCATCCTCTTTCATGATCTTGAGCAAAGGCTCCATCATCAATTTGATGTAAACGTTTCCAGGCTTCCCCCGGTCACCTTGAAGCCAATATGCCTTGGAAACCTCAATCTTGGGTCCGCGGACCGCCTCTGCTTCCTTACTGAGCGCCGATTCGGCCTCGAGCCTCTCGGCCGCGGTCAGGCCAAGAGGGTGCTCTCTGATCCGCAACAGTTCCGCTTCGAACTCGATTTCATCCAGACCCCAAGAGGCCAGTCTGAGGCTAATATGATCCATCAGGTAACCCTGAAGCCTAACTTTATCAGCTTTGTCGTTTGTTGCTGCCACCTCCCTCAAGAATCGCTTCGACACCTGCCTCAGGGCCTCTCTCACCGTAAGAAGGAGCAGGCCCTCCTCGATAGCCTGGATATGAGAGTCCAGCTCTTTTAGGACTTCATCAGCATCGCCGTCTTTCGCGCCTACGATGACGGATCGGCCATTCACAATCCTAACTTCATCTGGGAATTGCCTGTTCATCTCCTCCAAAAGCTTCCGTTTCCTGGAGGATAACGCATATGCGTCGACCTTGCTGCCCTTCCTCTCTCCCCTGGTGTAGCAGCCTCTCTCATCAGGAGGATGCAGGTAATGCTCCTCGCAGAACCTGTGGAGATCGTCCGCCAGGTTCGACCTTCGTACATAAATCGGCTTTCCGATTCTGGTCTTTACTGCTGACCACATGGCGAATCTCGCTTTGCGGCAGTTGTCGATCATGCTGCATTCCGCGCAATCCGTTTTCTTCGGACAGGTCTTGGGGGTCTTTGGCGCAGGCTCCTCGTCGCACAGCAGATACTGGATCTCGCTGAAGCTCAATCCATTGCGGTTCGTCTTCCGCAAGATCTCCTGCACGTCCTTCCTGTCAAACAGCTCGACGACCGGATGGCTGGCCAGCGATTCCGATGTTATATAACGACGTGGGCGACGTTCTCTACGCTTATGCATTTCGTCTCTCATATGTTCTGTTATCCATAGTGAATCAGACCTATTTATGTTTGGGTGCCCTGCTAGTTTGGGAGATCGAAATGAAGAGCGAGGGCGGGCCGGCAATTCACTCACTTAGAAGAAGTCAGCCTGCCCGAGGCTCAGGCAATTCTAGGACCCCTGGCGAACCAGTAAATACTGGACATCGGCATGTTCGATTCGAGAACTATGCTCCGCGATCCGCGGACGGTAGGTTCTCAGTGGCAAGTGGTAGAGGTCGTCCGAGGAAGAAGAGAGACGACGAAATGGAGGGGTGGAACGTGGGAAAGTACCCCTTCATGAGAATCGCCATGGATTACCTTCGGACCATGGATGGAGTGCTGGCGGAAAGCACCTGGAAAGAGACCAAGAGAAGGCTGAGAAGGATGAGCAAGGATTTCACTGTCCTAAAGGAAAGCGGGGAGATCAAATGCATCACTCCCTACAAGATCCGCGACAAGGATATCCTAGCCTATCTCAAAATGCTCCGGGCTCGGAAATTGCATGATTCGGGCATCTGCCATAATGTGGATGCTCTCAGCAACCTCCTGCACTTCATCGGGAATGCCTCGATGGAGAAGGCCAAGAAGAGGTACCCACAGCATTTCCCCAAGCGAGGCTCGAAGCACTACGATCCCATCCCGACAGATGGCCGTCATAAGATCCTGGAATGTGCCGATAAGCTATCGGACAAGGACTGGAGCATGATGATAGCTTACGGCCTGACCGTCACCGCCATCTGTACTGGTCTACGGTCAAAGGAGCTTCGATCGGCAAGGGTCCGCGATCTAGATCTGGAAAGGGGAACGCTTCATACCGAACATGTGAAGGGCGAGGGATCGTACGGAACGGCCAGGGATACTGCCGTTCATCCTGACGGCATCCCATTCCTGAGAAGGTACCTTAAGGCGAGGAAGGAACGACTGGCAAATGAGTACTTGACCGACGTGGAAGCATTGTTTCCTGCGATCCAAAGCATGCAGAAAGGCGGGAATGGCTTCTATTCGCCCAATGGTCTGACCAAACTCAGGGAGAGGGTCACCAAGGATTCTGGGGTCATCTTCGACCTAAGGGCGTGCCGCCGGACCTTCGGGCAAGAGAATATCGATTTGGGCGTTCCCCTAGATGCGGTATCTCGCATGTTGGGGCACTCCAGCACTAAGACCACTGAGAAATATTACTGTCGGATAACGAACGTCTCGGCGATCCTTGAGGCTCAAAAGATATATGCAAATGCGAGCAGGCCCCAAGAAACAGCCAGACGGCCAGAGCCGAAGCATACCCCTTCTGAGAAAAATTCTTGGCTGCCTGGATATGGATAGTGGTGCGGGCGTCGGGATTCGGACCCGAGTTATAAGCTTGGCAAGCTTATGTGATAACCAGCTACACTACGCCCGCTTGAGCATCTGCCCGAATGTGCTAGGGTTTAATAAAACTTTACAATAGTCTGGCAAAGAGGACATGTTAACCACCAGTCACTGACCTAACGCACTTATCGGACCTGCTAGTTCACCGCTCGAAATGCATCGATCCCAAGTTAGGCAGCGTACCTTTCCGACCATCGATATTTCGATGCACGCTCATTTCTCGATGGCCACGACCAGATCCTTCAATTGCACCACGTTCACAGCCTTCCCGTGCAGGGTCAGCTCCTTTTGCAACTCCACGAAGTGCTTGTCGAGCTCCACCTTGTTGCCATCGGATAGCGTTATCTCGATCGTTTTCCCAGAGACCAGCTGTTCGAACACCTGTTCCGGGTCCATGGCTTTTAAGGCATCTGTTACCTCTTTCGCCCTTGCCTTGAAGGTCGGTCCGATGCGCGAAGGCACCGGCTTGATGCCGACCACCCGCTCTTGAAGCGCCCCTTCGAGCGAGACCTTGACCTCCTTGGCCTTGGTCGTCTCTCCGATGTCCGTCTCGTTGCCGCGCAGCAGGTTCGCCGCCGGCCCGATGATCTCGATGGAAGCGATCTCCTGGTTCAGCGGCATCTTCTGCTCGCTCTTCCAGTTGCGTACGGCACTTATTACCTCCTTGATGGCCCCGCCCTGCGCCTCCGCGAAGCCGTCATCCAATACCGGGTGCGGCCACTCGCTGACGTGGATGCTGATCGCCCCGTCCAGCTCCTTGAAGCATTCCTGGTAGACCTCCTCGGTGACATGGGGCATCAGCGGCGCGATCATCTTCATGATCCCAAGGCAGATGGTGTAAAGGGTGAACTTGACCCCCTCGTCCTCCGGGTCGCGGGCGCGGTGCTTCACCATCTCGATGTAGTGGTCCGCGAACTCGTGCCAGGCGAACTGCTCCACCTCGCGCATGGCGCGGTCGAACTGGTAATTGTCATAGTAATGGGTGACCTGTTTCACGGTCCGGCTGAAGGAGCTCAGTATCCAGCGGTCCGTGACATGCAGATGCTTCATCTCCGGCTTGGTCTTCACCACCATGCTCACGAACTTGCCCATGTTGTACAGCTTGGTGATTAGCTTCTTGCCATGCACCACGTCCTTCTCCCGGAAGGCGTTGTCCTCGCCCAATGCGCAGGTGCAGGCGTAGTAGCGCATCGCATCCGCCCCGAAGCTCTCCAGTATCGGCATCGGATCTATTACGTTACCGAGGGAAGTGTGCATCGGGGTGCCGTCTGGCGCCATGATGAAGCCGTGGATCATGATGTCGTTCCACGGCCTTTCCCCGGTGATCAGGTACTCGCGCAATATAGTGTAGAATGCCCACGTCCGAATTATGTCGTGCGACTGCGGCCGCATGGACATGGGGAAGAGGCGCTTGAACCGCTCCTCGTCCCGCATCCAGTAGGAGTTGAACAACGGCGAGATGGAAGAGTCCATCCAGGTGTCGAAGACGTCCGGGCAAGGTTCGAGTGTCCCACCGCACTTCGGGCACGATGGCAGCGGCGGCTTCGAGGCCGTCGGGTCGATGTAGCAATCCTCCTCCTTGGCCGGGACCACCTCGCCACAATCCACGCATTCCCAGACCGGGATGGGGGTGGCGAAGTAGCGCTGCCTGGAGATGACCCAATCCCAGCCCAGGGAGCTAACCCAGTCCTGCAAGCGGACTTTCATGAACTCGGGGAACCAGCGCAATTGGTCGGCGATGCGCAGCACCTCCTTTTTGAAGTCGAGGGTGTGCAGGAACCACTGCGGACGACTGAGGTACTCTATTGGCTCGTGGCAGCGCCAGCAGATGCTGACGCTCTGCGGCAGGTCCTCCTGCTTCTCCAAAACGTCCGCGTCTTTGAGCTGCTGGATGACCGCTTTGCGCGCGTCCTTGACCTTCAGTCCTTGTAGCATGCCCGCCTTCTCGTTCATCACTCCTTGCTCGTCGATGGCCTGCTGCAGCTCCAGCGAATACTGACGCACCCATTCCAGGTCGCCCTTGTCGCCGAAGGTGCAGATCATTACCACCCCGGTACCGAACACCGGATCGACCTTGTCGTCCGCCAGTACCGTTACCGACTGCCCGTAGACCGGCACGATCAGCTTTTTGCCGATGAGCGGCTTGAAGCGCTCATCGTCCGGATGAACAGCGATTAGCTGGCAGGTGGAGAGCAGTTCCGGTCTCGTGGTGGCGATGAGCACGTCCTCATCCTCGCCCTCGATGCGGAACTTGAGGTAGTTCAGCTTGGTGACGTTGTCCTCGTGCTCGACCTCAGCATCGGCCAGAGCGGTGATGCAGCGCGGGCACCAGTTGACCGGGGCGGTGCCTTTGTAGACCAGGCCTTTCTCCAGCATCTTCAGGAACGTGATCTGGGTGATGCGCCGGTAGTAGGGCGCGTCCGTCTGATAGTAGATGGTCGGGTCCATGCAGGTGCCCAGCATCTCGAACTGGCCCGTCATCTCCGCAATGAAGCCGTTGGCGAACTCGGAGCAGAGCTTGATGTACTCCTGGCGCGGAATTGAAAGCTTGGTGATACCGTACTTCTTCTCCACTTTGACCTCGGTCGGCGTTCCGTTCACGTCGAAGCAGAGCGGGAAGAATACGTTGTAGCCTCGCTGCCGATGGTAGCGTGCCGCGAAATCGATCAACGAATAACCGGTGGCGTGGCCGAGATGCAGCGAGCCGGACGTATAGCGCGGCGGATTGTCCACGCTGTACACCGGCTTGGAGGAATCGAAATCGAAGTGGTAGATCTTCCATTCCTTCCACTTCTGCTGCCACTTCCGCTCCGCCGGGACGTTCTCGTAAGCACACATAGCCAGAAAGGTTAAAGGCAGTGATAGTAAAAAAGGTTGGCTAGGAGGCGCTCAGCTCTCCTTCCGGCTCTTCCTCTTGCTGGAGATCCGCTCCTCCTTGGTATCGGTTATCTTCCCGTCCAAGCGGTCCATCAGGTCCATGGTCGCCTTCATCAGGTTCCAGTCCTCGGAGTGCGCCACGTAGGCGGAATGCTCGGTGTACAAGCGCGCATGCAGCGAGTACTTCGGGTTGTTGCCGGAGCCGTGGTGCTTCGACACGTGCATGGTGAATAGAGTAGGCCGGTCGATCTTGGAGACCTTGGCCAGACCGCTCTGTATCTCCCGGTCCATCATGTCCAGCGAGAAGCGGTCCTCCTCCTCCAGCCCGGTTATCTGGGTATAGACCATGTCCCTATAGGCGAAGGAAGCGAGCAGCTGCACCAGGTCGTACATGGTGATGATGCCCTGCAGCTTGCCATCCTCGACGACCGGCAGCGCGGATACCTTCTTGGCCTGCATTATCCCGACCACGGTCTTGAGGTCGGTCTCCGGTCCGACGGTTATTACCGCATCCACGGTCAAGGAGCGGACCTTCATGTTCACTGGGTCCTTCTCCCCCTTGATCTCGCCGCGGGTCTCGCGGCGCTGTTGCCCCCAGACATGGTTGACCATGTCCTTAATGCCGATGATACCGGTCAGTTGGCCGTTCTTGTCCACTACGGGCAGGGTGCGTATCTCGAGCTTGCGCATGATCTCCAGCGCGGACTGCAGCGGCTCGTCCTCCTGGACCGTCTGCACGTTGAGGGTCATGATGCTCTTGACCTTGATCACCTTCAGCTCCTTGATCTTGGGGATGATGCTAATCATGTTGGCGCGGGGCACGATGCCGATGAGGTTGCTCCCCTTCAGTATTGGAAGCTGGCGGTAACCGGTGGAGAGGAAGTTCTCGGCCAGGGTGGTCGTCGGCGTGTCCACAGTAAGCGGCGGCGCTGGGTCCATGACCGAACGGGCCTTCATCCCTGCTACCATGTTCTTGCGGCGGATGATGGAACCGAAGCTTATCACTCCGACAATCTTCTTCTTCTCGGTAACGGGGATCTCGTGCAGGTCCTCGGCGCGCATCTTCGCCACTACGTCGGTTATGCCCATCTCTGGGTCGACGCTGCTGAACTCCGTCTCCATCAGTGTTTCCAATTTCACGGAGTCTATCTGGGATCGCAGAAGCTCCCGGTTCTTCATTGCCTCGATGTTCTCTCCAGTCATTTGGTCAATCTCCTTCTTATCGAAATGATTGCTTGCCGTGTGCAGAGCGTTCCTTTCCGGTCAGCCCAATTGCCTCGACGTAGCTCTTCTGTTAATAGGTTTACGCTATTCGAAGCCGTTCAAACACGCCTTGTTCTCTCAGCCCTTCAGGTCCGCGAACGATCTCCTGCCGTTCAACAGGTCGAGCACGGTCTTCAGCAGTGCAGAGCGTTTTACTCGGATCTGCACGGTGCTGTCCCGGTCGCGGATCGTTACCGTATCGTCCTCCAGCGTCTGGTAGTCGATGGTGATGCAGTACGGCGTCCCCACCTCGTCCATCCGGGCGTACCTTCGTCCGATGGAGCCGGAGTCGTCGTAGGCCGTCGCCACCTCGTTCGAACGGAACTCCTGGTCAAGCTCTAATGCTGGCCTTGTCAGCTCGTCCTTGCCCATGAGAGGGAAGATGCCCACCTTGATCGGCGCCGAGAGTGGAGCTAGACGCATCACCAGGTACTTGCCTTCCTTGTCCTCCCTCTCAGTGTAGGCGTGCTCCAGGCAGGTGTACATGATGCGATCGAGCCCGTGGGAGGGCTCGATAACGTGGGGCACGAACTTCTCGCCCGATACCTTCTCCCTCACCCTGGCGACGTCGAAATACTTGGACTCGATGGACATTGAGGCACCATCCACCTCGATGGTGATCTTGCCGTCATGGATATGCTTAGGGTCGGCTGCCTCCAGCGCCTTGCCCACGACGGACGATTTGGCCTTGAACTGCGGACCGAGCATGCCATATTTGGGCTTGAGGACGTCCTTCTCGACCTCCAGCGGTTCGTCGTAGCGACGGAAGCCGTTCATCTCCACGTTGGAGAACTCGATGTGCCGGGACAGGTCCCAGCAGCCGCGATCGGCGATGCCCACGATCTCGGTCCAGCCGAAGGAAAGGAGCGCCTCGGCGTCCCAGCAGTCGGCGGCGTAGTGGGCCATCTCCGTCTTCAGGTGCTGGCGGAAGCGCAGCCGCTCCGGGTCCACCCCCACCGTCACCAGGAATCTCTGGGTGAATCCGACGAAATAGGCCAGCGTCTCGTTGGCGATGATGCCCTTACTTAGAGCCTCTTCCAATGTGACCGAGATCTCCGTATCCCCCGGCTCGTTGGGCACCAGTTTGATCTGGTCCTGCTTGATGGCATCGAAGCGCGGCCAGGTCTTGTCCTTGGGGTCGATGAAGAGCTCCGCCTCCATCATGTTGAACTCCCGCAGCCGGATCACGCCCTGGCGCGGGGATATCTCGTTACGGTAACCGCGCCCGATCTGGATCACGCCGAAGGGAAGCTTCTCCCGCATGTGGCGATGCAGCGAATTGAAATTGTAGAACATGCCCTGAGCCGTCTCCGGGCGCAGGAAGCCCACCCGGCCGGCCGTGCCCGGTCCGATCATGGTCTTGAACATCAGGTTGAAATCCTCCACTTTGGTGATCTCGCCCCCGCACTCTATGCATGCGATCCCCGTCTTCTCGATGAGGGAATCCATATCCTCGTGGCTCAGTGTGGCCGGATTCGGGTGATGATCCTTCAGCAAATGGTCCGCCCGATAGGGCGCCTTGCATTTCTTGCACGAGACCAAGGCATCGGAGAACTGGTCCAGGTGGCCGGAGGCCTTGAAGACGATCTCCGGGCCGATGGTGTCCGCGTCTATCTCCACGAACCCCTCGCCTAACGTGTAGGCCTTCCTCCACGTGTGGATGATGTTGTTCTTCATGGCGGCGCCCATTGGTCCGTAGTCGTACAGGCCAGCGATGCCGCCGTAGATCTCGTAGGCAGGCCAGATGAAACCCCTCCGCTTGCAGAGGGAGAGTACGTCCGCAGAGTTCATTTCTTGTCACCGGATAACGCCGTTTTTTCACCGGATAGTGCCGAGACATAGCGTCGATACGACATCCAGGTCGTTTCACCGGTCAACGCCGATATGACGTCAAGTTCGTATATCATCGCAAGGAGATTGTCCTTGGAGTCTCGGACCGGTAACTGCCCGAAGTCGTTCTTTCGCATAATCCTTGCGGCCTCGGACACCGTCGTTTTCCGGAACACGGTCACCGGCGACTTGATCATGATATCGCTGACCGGGACCCCGGGAAGCTCGTTCTTGGACACTTCGTACCAGAGCTTGACCACGTTGCGCAGCCCCTCCCAGGTCCATTCGTTCTCCTCTTCCCCGATCTTGAGGTCCCTAACCACCGCCTTTCCGTTGACGTAGGAGCTGTTGAAGATGTCGCGATCGGTGACGATGCCAGAGAGATGGCCGGTTTCGTCAAGTACCGCCAGGGCCGAGGTCTTGCTCACCTTCAGGCTGACCAGCGCGACGGCCAGCGGCGCTTCCTGGTAGATCGGGACGCAGGTGGAGTTGATGTAATTCTCCACCGGGTCCTTCAGGTTCCTCTTCTCCAGAACTTGGAGAAGATCGGCTGGGGTGAGTATCCCGACCAATCGGTTCTTGTCGACCACCGCCAGATGATGGATGTTGTTCTTCACGAAGACTTGAGCCGCCGATTCCACCAGGTCTTTGGTGCTTATGGTGGGCGGGTCGCGCTGCATCAGCAAGGCCAGCTGGTCCTCGTCCGGCTTGTTGAATATGTCCTGCCGGGTGATTAGCCCGGCGAGCGAGCCGTCGCTGCGCTTGATGACCGGCAGACCGGTCAGGTTATGCTTCACCATGGTCCGGAGCACCTCGGAACGGCTGCCCGGAACCTGCGCTACGATCGGATTTGGAGTCATCACTTCGCCAACGGTCGTCATTGCTTCTCCCCCCTTGCCCTTACTACCAACACAGGACATTCCGCGAATCTAACTACCTTCTCGGCCACGCTCCCCAGGAGCAGCTTGGAGACGCCGGTCCTTCCCAACGTGCCCATGACTATCAGGTCATGCTGCTTCGAGGCCTCCAATATCTTCCTGGGAGGGGAGCCCTCTTCGATCTTCACGTTCACGTTCAGACCGAGCTTGGTCCCTTCCGATTTAACAAACTCGACTGCATCCTTCCCCTCCTTCTCCAGCAGGGAATAGACGCTGACGATGGTGGAGTCCATCGGGAAATTGATGAAAGAGGTCTGATCCACGACGTAAAGCGCCGTCACCTCGGCGTCCAGGACCTTCGCCAGTTCCAGTCCCTTCTTGATCGCTTCCTTGGTATACTCGCTTCCATCAGTCGGGATAAGTATCTTGTTGAACGGCTTCATGGCGTTCCTCTCCATGCTTCTCGCCCCATGCAGACCAGCAGGGGGTCGGTCGAACTGCTGCGCAGAACCAGGTCAGTGAACGAGTCTCCGCCGTGGGACCGGATCACCATGAAATCGCATGGCTGTCCTGGCTCGATTCCGTCTATAGCTATTGGACGTTTTTCATTTAATAACTTGCGACCGCTTTTTGTCGCCATGTCGAAGACCGGCCTCAGGTCGGTCATGCCCTGCTTCCTCAGCAGCCGGCCGGCGAACTCCATCTCCAACAGGATGTCGGGCAGGCAAATCATGGCGTTGTCGGTTCCGAGCGCGACCGTCGCGCCGGAGCGGACCATCTCCGCCAGGGGCGGCTCCCTGCCGAAGAACAGGTTGGATCGGACGCACACCACGATCGCCACGTCCGCGTTGGCGCATGCCTCTATGTCCGCCTTGGTCGCCGTGGTCATGTGCACCAGGAAGCTAGGCTTGAGATCGAGCACCCAATCGATATCCTCGCGAACGCGCTCGCTGGCATGCAGTGCGAAGACCTTCCCCTTCGATCGGACGTACGCCGAAAGCTCGGAAAGGATGCCGTAGTCCCAGTCGCTGATGCTGGAGACCCCGATCCCTTCGCACGTGCTCAGTATCAGATCGACCTCCTCCCAGTCGAACTGCAATTTTTTCGGTCTTCCCAGGATGAGCGGCCTGGGGCAGCCGCCGCGCAGGCTAGATAGTAACCTTGAACCTTCATACCCGCCTTCGCGGAAATCGAAGAACTGGGTCACGCCCCGACTGCGCATGAACGCGGACATCTGCACCATCGCTCGCTTCAGGTTCTTGTCGCTGGTCTTCTCCAGGATGCGGTGCTTAAGCCCGTCTGGTGGGGCGACCAGCTTCTCCAGCGGCTCATGGAGGTCCAGCGGGACCAGGTAATCGGCGATGTGGGTGTGGGCGTTGATCAGCGTCGAAACGATGATGCCCTGCGCGACGGACGATTTAGCGCTGCCCTTGCCGACCTCACCGACGATGCCGTCCTCGAAGCCGACGTGGCCATCGATGAACCCATCGGGCGTCAGGACCTGACCGGAAGCGTAGCGCATCGACTATGGCATGAGCAACGGCATATTCAAAACCCTCCATCCATTTATAAAAAGGATTTCTTTAGTCGAAATCGGCACATAAAATTCTGCTGGCTGAATCGCTTATAGTAATGCTCGCCTGTTCCTTAAACCCCTTTCAACTTTTTTTAATTCCTTTCTCTATGTGGATCCGGTGAGGTTCGGGCCATAGCACCTTAATATGTCGTACTTTGAAGATCAAGACATAAGCTAAGAGGAATAGGGTCAGGTAGGAGAACCAAGAAACGATGGCTCCATAGAATGACAGATTCCAAGCCGAGTAACTGCCTTGATCGGTTCCCCAAAGACCTTGAGGCATCATCAGAATGATGGCATAGAAAGCTACAACGAGAATAAGGAAACTGACGAATAAGGCGATTAGAGCCACTGATTTGAGAACTAACGCCCAGCCATTCCAGCCTTGGAATCGAGAAATCATGATTAGGGCGATTCCTAGAATGAACAGCAGTAGGCCAAGGATATAGCAAAATCCCAGTATTGCCTCGATCAGAAAAATGATATGGTGGCTTCCTAGCGAGATGACAATGTTCGAAAGGTAGTAGAAAGCTTGCAATGCAAGACCGATCCATATCATCGCTAATGGCATTCTATACTTCATTGGATCAATCAAGTCGCTCCTCACTCAATAATCCTTTGCTATAACGTGCTGAGGTTCGGACTTCGAGAAAATGGTTGGGAGTGCAGGCGTCGGGATTTAGAACCCGTCCGAGCCAGACATTCATTTTCTGATTTCAATTCCTTGGGATTGCACCAAACCTTTTCTTTACTATTTCTTATCGTGATCCGGTGAGGTTCTAGCTATCTGGACTATGCGTCAATTTTCAAACCAGTCGGAATGCTTTAAATTCAGATTCGATCCTATAATTATCTGGTGAAGCGGTATGTGGGAAGAGAAAAGGGAATTTACCAAACCCGATATGTTGAACAGTTTCCATTGTCCGAAATGCAAATGGCACGGTCCATTAGAAGCATTGGAATCGGTTCAGATAGCTCTTGAACCCAATGACTTTATCGTTCAGATGGGATGCCCATACAAGTTGGATAGGTTCACTCTTGTCTGTCCTCAGTACAAAGAGCCCATCATCACAGAAAGAAGACTCTCTGATCGGCTCAATATTTTATGATCGATAGATTGCCATCCATCATGTGGCATTATGGAGACGCAACTTATAGACCGATTGAACACGGTGAGGTTCTGGATGTGAGATATAAGCAAACCCTTTCCTTTCTTCTTTCTGCCAATCTTTAAACCCGAGAAGCTCAGATTAGTTCTTGGGAGTATTCCCGGAGGCAAGAGAATGAAATTCATATCTCTAGTGAAATGGAAAAAGAAAATCACGAAGGAAAGCATCGCCCAGAACCTCAAGTGCATGAAGTATGAGGCGGCGAAGGAAGGCATCAAAATGATCGAAATATACTGGACGCTAGGCCGCTACGACGCTGTCGCCATAATGGAAGCGCCCGATGAGAAGGCAGTCATGAGGATGGCGGTTAGGCGAGGGGAGTGCATGGCGATGGAGACGATGGTGGCCATTCCCGCCGTGGAGGCTAGGAAGCTCGTCAAGTGATTGCCTTTAATTGCCAATTAATCGAGAGATAAACAAACCCTTTCCATTTTCTCTTTACCAGGATGCCGTGAGGTTTGGGCTCTGATTATTTCTCAAGAAATTACTCCGAAGACCGAGTTCAAATACTGCGCCCTACCCTTTGATAAAGGAAGGCGATTCAGATGAAGGTCATCATCCAGTGCAGCCAGTGCAAGTTGACGAACGCAATCGAAGAGGAGCGCCTCAAGAGCCCAGAGGTCAAACACCGACGTTGTCGACAATGTGGCGCCTTCTACGATGAGGAAGCGATCAAAGAGGCGCTGACAAACACCAAGACGGATGACCACTGACATCGTAAAGACCATTGCCAGCATACAGAAGTGGCTCAATAATCTCAGGGGAAATGATGAGAAAGGGGGTGCGCCCGGGGCCGGTGCATCTCGACCCCTGGGCGTACTGTTTGAAATTCCAATCGCACTGCCAATGTCTAGATCAATGATCCAAGTAGATACGTTGAGGTTCGGGCTCTGAGAGATGAACTGGGACCGCTGTTCTTTTCTTTCACCCTGCGAGGCAGTGATCAATCTTTTGCAACTGCAGTTCTGCCAAATAAAGTGCAGTTCCATAGAGCCATTGCGAGCCAGACAACGTTTGGACAGTAACAAAGACCATGATATTTACTTCTCTGAATACAATCCCAACACCAGTTGAGTCATTAGAAAGAAAAAAGGCGCTCTCATCACCAATAGGTGGGTGGTTTACATCCTCAGGATATGCAGTCCAATTTAGGAACGCTGCGTGACAATTGGTTACATTGTTGAATACATAGAGCTCGATGTCGATATGCGGGATGCTATCATTCCGCATATCAGAGTATGCTTAGGATGTCGTATTAGGTTCTAGCGGGGGACTCTCGTCACCGGCAAAGAATTCGTACCAATGTGTTCCATCTATGATATCGTCAGCGACGAGTATCATTGCCCGAGCCTTCGAGGTCTGGGGGTTGTAGTTCGTAAGAAGAATTGTGAAGCTCGCTAGAACGACTACAATTATGACAATGATAGCGGCGATTTTGTGCCTATTGCTGACCATCCAACACCCCTAAATTGATTAGAATCAAGGCTATTAAGAATGTCTATTAGAGGATGCGGTGAGGTTTGGACTCAGAAAAATGGCTGAGACCCTTTAATTCCATTTTCCTTTGTCCTACATCTTTCGAGATCCGCATCTTGAACAATAAGCCCAACCCGACTGATTTTGGGTGCCGCAGCTCATGCAATACCAATTTGCCTGTTGCTTAAGACTAGATGATGGCTGAATTGCAGGAGCTGAATTCCTTTCCTTTCCATGAGGTCTTCTAATTACCGCAACGATCAGCACGATGACTAATGCACCGAAGATGATGGCCGCTCCTACTATCAACCAGATGTTGTTAAGGTCAGCCAATGTTGGCTCTGAAGCAGTAAAGCTCATTATCATCTGGTCGAACATCGGCTGGTATTGGACGTATTTCTGATCGGAAATCGTGCATATGATCATCCAGAAATAGTGGTTATTCTCATCGACGATGAAGGCAAACTTCTGCGTTTGTAAGCTGTTGCTGTAATGGAGAGAAAATACTATTCCTGTATGATTGTTAATTGTTTTGAACACGGGGTTTTGGGATAGAGATGCGGTAAGACCTTGCCCCTGGAGTCCGGAGATAGTGCTGTTGATCATCGACCAAAGATAAACCGTGCTACCCTGCACCGTCGAGTCGATTCCACTTGAGATGATTATGTTAGTTGTCAGCCCATTGAAGACGGTGCCATTCAGCATCAGATCTGCTTTCATTCCGTTGGCCTCGAACCCTTCCGAATGCACCCAACCATTTGGAATCAGGAGGGTCTGTCCTTTCGAGTCGGTAAAGTGGACAAGATTCATTGCAGAATTGTTGATTGATAGCTGAATCGTTCCAGCGCTAAGGATTTGGTTGTCTACTATGGTCACCTGAGCGGATTGCGGATCAAACCAATCTGCTGAGAAGGTAACATTATGAAACCCAGGGCTTAAAGAAACATTGAAATGACCGTTGGCATCGCATTGATGCTCACTACTTGAATCGATTGTTAAAAGGGCTGATGGGATTCCATAACCGAACTCCGTTACTAGGTTACCAGTGTACATGCCTTGGGGAATGATCACTTTCATTGTTTCAACCGCAGCTTGGTAATAGAGCCGACCGTTCCCAAACTCATTTCCATAAGCAAATATCTGGCCAGGACCCCATTCCGCCACGATATTAGGGTTGCCCCCGTAGGCTGTACTTAAGCTAAAGTCGGATGATTGCAGAATAATGTCCCCGTTGACAAAATCCGTGTTAAACGGGTGATTGACGGTTATTGTCGCCGTCCCTCCTGAGCTCGTGAAGCCGTTAACTCCTAGCCACTGTGAGTTGTTAATGCTCAAAGGGTCCGTCGGTAGGGACCAGGTCCACCAATCCTTGCAATAGCATCTGAAATAATCTGCGACGCTGGCGAGGAACACGAGGCCTCCACCATTGTGTAAATAACTCCGAATCATCGGGACTTGCGTAGGCTCGCATGCCCAATAGGCATCGATGATAACAACGTCGAAGGCACTGAGGTTGGCAGGAATATCGGCAGCACGAATAACTTCGAATCCGGTCTGGTTTAGTAGTTCATTAATACTAACGGTGGAGTTCCACATTCCTGTGACATTTGGCCAAGGCCCCCAAGAGGATCCATCGGTATCATGATGGGCCAGATAGTTATCATAGAAGTCGACGTAAAGCGCTCGGCTGCCATAGTGGCCAGCCCAATAAGTTGCTGCCCCAAGGAGTCCATCCGATGGGGGGAAGGATGATGAATTTGATGGTTGGCCCACGTTCTTCAGCCATTCGATATTTGTCTGTGCTAGGGTCCGGACAACGTGATTGCCATCGCTGTCATTCGCATAATATT
>Ga0209777_10001178_pt1 | contig 39034 bp, 35 predicted proteins | sample FrelakmetHBP12HB_FD_187147 | JGI IMG/M metagenome (GOLD analysis project Ga0209777, IMG submission 187147) | Freshwater lake sediment microbial communities from the University of Notre Dame, USA, for methane emissions studies -HBP12 HB (SPAdes)... | ecosystem: Environmental > Aquatic >...
TAGGTGGCATCAAGGATTTCGACAACGAATATGTGGAGATCGGCAGCTGGGGACCGAGTGGAAGCCGTGTTCTCTCACGGTTTAAACATTCGATCAGCTCCAACCTGCTCAATGAACTGAAAAAATCGCAGGAACTCGTGGAATTCCTCGTTGTCAACGAACACGTTGTTCAGGTCATCGGATAAGCTAGGTAGCATAACAGAAAAAGCGTATCTGTTCGGTAGTATAGCATTTTTAAAAAAGCATTGATAATAAATAATATAAAAACAACAATGTACAAAGGAAAAAAGTCAAATAAAGAACCGGACATTATAGTGTTGTGAAATCCATGACAAAAAAAGCGGTCATTTTAGCGGCTGGCGAAGGAAAACGGCTCAGGCCGTTCACCGAGACCATGCCCAAAGTCATGCTTCCTATTGCCAACAAACCATTGCTCGAATACGTGTTTGATGCGACGAGGAAAAGCGGGATCGACGAAATCGTCGTGGTCGTTGGCTATAAAAAAGAAGTCATCATGGAGTATTTCAAAGACTATAAAAATGTCAAGATAACCTACGTCACTCAAGACAGACAACTCGGAACCGCCCATGCACTCCTTCAAGCAAAGAAACACATCAAAGACTCATTCATCGTCCTTGCGGGAGACAACATCATCGACTCAGACAGCATCACAAAGCTCCTAAAAGACCAGTCAGAATATTCACTGCTTATCAAAGAACACCCACACTCATCAAAATATGGGGTGGTGCTTGTCGAAAACCGCGGTATCAGACGAATCGTGGAAAAACCAAAAGAAGACGTGGGTAAATACATCTCTACCGGTATCTACAAACTTCCTCGCTCTGTGTTTACTGATATTGAACGATGCACCTCAGAAGGTGCTCATGCTCTTTCATCCGTCATCCAATCCCTCGTCGATAAAGGAAAACATATCAACACTGTTCTTGCGAAATCATGGATGGATATCGTCTACCCATGGGATCTTATCTCCGTCAACGAAGTGATGATCCAAGGAATATCAACATCCACCAGCGGTGTCATCGAAAAAGCCGTCACCCTGAAAGGCCCAGTGACAATAGGGAAAAACACTAAAATCTACTCCGGCTGCTACATCGTCGGACCAGTCGTCATCGGCGACAGCTGCGAAATAGGACCCAATGCGTGTATTTTCCCCTCTACTAGCATTGGGAACAATACCGTAATTCACCCGTTCAGCGAAATACGAAACAGCGTAATTATGGATGATGTACATATCGCATCAAACTCACATATTTCACACTCAATCATCGGCAAAGGATGCATCATTGGGGATAGTTTCTCGACGATAACAGGTAAAACGATGATAGAGATTGATAACGAGTTCAAGAGGCTTGAAACACCGATCGGAGCCATGGTTGGAGAAGATTGTATCATCGAAAGCCACGTCGTGGTCGACCCCGGAGAAATCATCGGCAGGAAATGCAAAATCAGCTCCATGAAACATATCATAAAAAATATCCCAAGTGAAAGCAAAGTGATGTAACGTGTGCGGAATCATAGGCTATGTAGGATTTCGAAATGCGCGAACCGTACTGCTTGAGTCACTGAAGCGACTTGACTATCGAGGATACGATTCAGCTGGCGTCGCCATTATCGATAAAAAATTGACAGTCTACAAGGAAGTCGGTGAGATTGCAAACGTAGAAAAACAAATCCCTCATCTCAAAGGGACCATAGGTGTTGGCCATACTCGATGGGCGACTCATGGGGGTGTGACGAAAGAAAACGCCCATCCGCACGTCAGTTGCGATAAAAAAATTGCAATCGTCCATAATGGGATCATTGAGAATTTCAGCAAGCTCAAAGATGAACTAAAAAAGAAAGGGCATACATTCCGCTCCCAAACAGATTCAGAGGTCATCGCTCATCTCATTGACGATGCATACAAAGGAAACCTAGAGGAAGCGGTAGTCGCTGCGGTGAAAAAGATCCAAGGTTCCTATTCAATAGTCGCCGTCAGTGAGGACGAGCCTGAAAAAATCGTAGGTGTACGAAAAGAAAGTCCACTTGTCATCGGTGTTGGAGATAGTGAAAATTTTCTTGCCTCAGACATCACCGCATTTCTAAAATACACAAAACGGGTGATATTCCTCAACGATGGAGAACTCTGTGTGCTCACAAAGAACACCATCAATGTTTTTGATAAGAACAGAAAGTCGATTAAAAAGAAAGAAGATCTTATCACCTGGGATGTGAAAGATGCGGAGAAATCAGGGTTTGCGCATTTCATGCTTAAAGAAATCTATGAGCAACCAGATACAGTCCATCAAGTTCTAAGAGGACGTATCTCAGAAATCGAAGAAACTATTGTGTTCCCTGAACCTGTCGAAAAGCTCTTGAGTAATGAGATCAGCTCCGTTCACATCGTTGCCTGCGGCACTTCATTTTATGCTGGTCTTATTGGCAAATACCTGATCGAACAACTAACGAACATCCCGGTGTTTGTAGAGCTTGCCTCAGAGTATCGATATTTTGGGTCAAGAAATGAATCCTCACTTGTTATCGCAATCACACAATCGGGGGAAACTGCTGATACACTTGCTGCGTTGCGCGAGGCACAGAGGTCAGGGTGTAAAACACTCGTGGTAACTAACGTCATTGGGAGTACAGCAACCCGTATCTCTGACGGATATATCTTGCAGCAGTCAGGCCCGGAGATTGGTGTTGCTGCAACCAAGACATTCACCTCTCAAATCATTGTTCTGTTTCTCATTGCCCTCAAGATGGCATTGCTTCAGAAGAAGCTTGGGTCTGATGAGTTGTACAACTACATCTTCCATCTGAAGGAACTCCCACGGAACGTTCGAAATGTTCTGGAGCGAAGCAATGACATCATCGCTATCGCAAAACATCTCAAAGATGCAAAATCAGTGTTTTTTATTGGAAGGGGTATCAACTACCCACTCTCACTTGAAGGAGCGTTGAAGCTGAAAGAAATTTCATATATACATGCAGAAGGGTTTGCTGCTGGTGAACTGAAACATGGTCCGTTCGCACTTCTGACAAAAGTAACCCCGGTTGTTGCCATCGTCACCCAAGACGAAACCTATGAGAAAATCCTTGCAAATATCGGTGAAATTAAAGCACGAGGATCCACCGTTATTGCGATCGCAGAAGAAAAGGATATCGAAATCGAAAACCATGCTGACTTTGTGCTTCGTTTCCCTGCAAGTTCTCATGTGCTCCCTTGTATTGCTATCACCGTTGTTCTTCAGTTACTTGCCTATCATGTTGCTCATCTCCGGAAGTGCCCTATTGATAAACCACGGAACCTTGCAAAATCAGTGACCGTTGAGTAAGGAGAAAAAGAAAATGAAATGTGTGATTATTGCTGCAGGTGAAGGAAACCGGATGCATCCTCTCACCTATACAAGACCAAAGGTGATGCTTCCAATCGCAGGCAAACCAATTCTTGAATGGAACCTGTTGAGCGCTCGTGCTGCCGGTTTGAAAGAGTTCATTTTTGTCGTGAGTTATAAAAGCGAGATGGTACGAGAATATTTTGGTGACGGGAAGCCATGGAATGTAAAGATAATTTATGTAAATCAGGGAAAAGCCCTGGGAACAGCACATGCCATCGGAACAATCGAACCATTCGTCAATGATTTCATCGCCCTCTGTGGGGATACGATTTTTGGTACTCACGACATCAGACAAATCGTAAAAAAAGGAACCAAGATAGGATTAGTAAAAATTGACAAAGCAACAGAATACGGCATTGTAGAACTCAAGGGAAAACACGTGACGAAAATTAACGAAAAAATGGAATATCCATCATCTAATATCATCAACGCAGGTATTTACCATTTCAATAAATATATCTTTGACTGTATTCGAAAGACGGAAAAATCATCACGAGGTGAATTTGAAATTACAGACTCTATCAATATGCTTGTAAATAAAGAACAAATGGAAGGCGTCTTTCTCAAGGAATGGCGTGATGTTGTCTACCCATGGCATCTCCTTGACGCAAACGAAGAGCTCTTAAAGAAATCGAAAACAATAATTCAGGGTATTGTGGAGAAAAACGTAGTATTGAACGGAACTATTGTGATAGGAAAAGGGACAATAGTTCGTTCTGGTACATATATTGAAGGCCCGATAGTAATCGGTAAAAATAGTAAAATCGGACCAAATTGCTACCTAAGGGCGTATACTACTATTGGAGATAACTGTCACATAGGAAACGCCTGTGAGGTGAAAAACTCGATTATTATGGATAATAGTAACGTCCCACATCTCAATTACGTTGGTGACTCAGTAATTGGACAAAACTGTAATCTTGGAGCGGGAACTACCGTTGCGAATCTCAGGTTTGATAGAAATAACATTATTGTTATCTTGAACGGGAAGAAAATCGATTCAAAACGACGGAAATTTGGGATGGTGATGGGGGACAATGTTCAAACTGGAATTAATTCTGTTATCAATGTTGGAACCATGATTGGGAATAATGTGTTCATTGGTCCTGGGGCAGTCGTAAAAGGTGAAATTACACCGAAGACAATGATTTTGTAAATCTTCTTAAAAGTAATATTTTTTTGAGCAAAAAACCTGATTTATTTTTGAACCGGAAATCACAGATTACATATCTATTTATAAGGAATAAAGAATTCGTTTGCGATGATTGCTCGGAAATCAGCGCTTATTATATTGATACAAATATTAAACGGTATTATTGGTTTTGTTGGATTGAAGTTCATTGCATTGTACATGGAACCTTGGGAGTATGGGGTTGTTGGTTTTGCTTATGGTTTTGTCGCTCTTTTTTCAGTTTTGGGTGATTTTGGTTTCGGAGGAGCACATATCAAACGGATCTCCGAGGGAAAAGATCTGGGAACATGTATAGGTACATTTGCTGGAATCAAAATAATCATAACAGGTATTTTTGCATCTTTTGCTATTGGATCAATAGCGATATGGCGATACGTTTTTGGACGAGGCTTTGAATCCCCATTGCATGAGCAAGCAGTGTACATTTTGCTTGCCTATTTTGTTTTATCTAGTCTAACGCAGATGTTCGCCTTAACATTCTCAGCTAAAAAAGAAGTCGCTAAAGCTCAAATACCATATTTTATGTTTACACTTGTAAGAGTCCTTGCAACAATCTTTGTAGCCTATTTTGGTTTTGGTGTTCTTGCTTTAGCATATACCTATCTTTTAGGTGAAATCTTCAATTTTAGTCTTGCTTATTATTTTTTTAGAAATTATCCTGTTAAGAAACCGTCGATTGGTTATTTAAAAAATTATACTAAGTATGCTTTTCCCATGGCGATTGCATCAGTATCCAGTCTCATTATTACGAATGTTGATAAAGTATTTATTCAGTTGTTCTGGGGCGCTCAGCAGGTCGGGGAATATTTCGCTGTTTTTAATTTATCTCGTTTCATTCAAAATTTTTCAGTTGCAGTTTCTGTTCTTTTGTTACCAACGATATCTGAGTATCACGCGAAAAACGATATGGATAAAATTAGAAAGTTGACCTTAGCATCGGAACGGTATCTCAGTATGATTGTTTTTCCGATTATCATTTTACTGGTCGTTTTAGCAAAACCTGTGATTCACATCTTACTTAGTGACAAGTATCTATCTTCTGTACCGGTGTTGCAGATTCTACCCTTTTATGTTCTGCTTGATATATTATCACAGCCTTATATGAGCCAGTTGGAAGGTATGAACATGCCGCATATCGTGAGGAATAGACTCTTACTCATGATGAGTGTGAGCATTGTTTTGAATATCATTTTGGTTCCATATGACATTAAAAGTCTAGGGATTAAATTGGCTGGTTTAGGTGCTACTGGTTCTGCGATTGCCATCGTGGTTGCTTATTTTGTTGGATTGTTGACTACAAGAGTTGTTGCATTTCGTGTCGCACATATAAAAGGAAATTATAGAATATTATTACATATAGCAACTGCTGCATTAATGGGAATAATGATTTATTATATAACAAATATTTTTTATATTGGTAGATGGTATCAATTAGTAGGAATTTCTCTGTTCGGCATGTTCTTTTATTTTGGTATTCTTTTCTTAATAAAAGAGTTTAATAAAGAGGATTTCAATCTTTTTCTTGATACTTTAAACATAAAGAAAATGGTATCTTATATAACATCTGAGGTAAGAAAAAAATAATTTTATAACTGTTTATGATTTTTCAATTCAGAAAGATCAAAATTAACCATTTTTTTTATCATTTCGTCAAAGGATACTTTAGGTTTCCATCCCAAAATATCCTTAGCTTTAGAAGCATCACCTCTTAATATATCAACTTCAGCTGGTCTAAAGAATTTCTTTGACACTTTTACTAACAAATCACCATTTTTCTTGTTGTAACCTTTTTCATTTAATCCCGATCCTTTCCATGCAATGTCGATATTTATATTTTTAAAAGCATACTCCGTAAATTCTCTTACTGAATGTTCCTTACCTGATGCTATTATATAATCATCAGGATTTTTATGTTGAAGCATCAGCCACATTCCTTCTACATAATCTGGTGCATATCCCCAATCTCTTTTGGAATCAAGATTGCCGATTGTAAGATTTTTAGATATCCCATATTTAATTTCAGCAACGGTTCTGGTAATTTTTCTTGTTACGAACTGCATACCACGTCTCTCAGATTCATGATTAAAAAGAATACCATTACAAGCAAATATACCATAACTTTCTCTATAATTTCTTGTAATGTTAAACCCAAAAGATTTCGAACAGCCATAAGGAGATCTAGGATAATGATATGTGTTTTCGTCCTGTGGAATTTGCGTAACTTTTCCAAAAATTTCGCTACTTGATGCTTGATAGAATTTACTTTTTGGAGAATAAATGCGTATTGCTTCTAACAATCTCAAGACCCCCAATGCATTTACATTGCAAGTAAAAATAGGGTTTATCCAAGAACCAGGTACAAAACTTTGTGATGCAAGGTTATATATTTCATGTGGTTGAATTTCTCTGATCATTTCATTTAATCTGCTTTCTTCCAACAAATCTCCATCCAATAACAGAAAATTTTTATGATGTAACACTCTGTGTAAATTATCCAATCCTGCAAGTGCTTTTCTTCTATTCATACCGTATACTTTATAGCCTTTTTCTAATAATAATTCTGCAAGATAACTCCCATCTTGGCCTGAAACTCCGGTAATTAAAGTCGTTTTCATATTATTCACCTTGCTATTTGGTTCACCCTTTTAAATTTTATTCTGTTCTTCTAAAATTTTTTTAAAAAACTCAAAATGTTCTTGTGCACATTCTTTCCAAGAATTTATCTTTTCATTTCTATTATTTTTTCTTATAGATTCTCTTAATGAAGTATTTTTAATTAAATTATCCATTGTTTGGAACCATATCTCTTCATTCAGTTTTAAAATAAACCCATTTATACCTGTCTTCAAATAATCTGAAACTGCTCCTACATCTGTAGAAAGAACAACTCCACCACAAGCCATTGTCTCTTTAGGAACAAGTCCATAACCTTCATATAGTGAAGGAAAAATTACATACTTTGCTTGGTTATAGAGCTTTGCCAACTCCTTTTTTTGTGTAAATCCTATGTAATTAAAACTATTTGGCATTTTTTTTAAAATTTCCTTACCTTTAGATGATAAATTCCCAGTTAAAATACACTTTATATTTTTATGTTTTTTTAACAATCTATTTAAAACAGGTAATATGAAATATGTCCCCTTCCTATTAGGATAACGAAGTGCATTTGGAAATAAAATAAAATCCGCCTCTTCATATTTCATAGGACGATAAACATTTTTGTCAATTCCTAAATCTATTGTAACAATTTTTTCATTCGGAAAAGAAAAATTACGAAGAATTTTATTTTTCATCATTGCACAATCTGTTATCAAATAATCAGAGTTATGAATCATTAACGCCTCACTTGGGTAGTAAATGCCATCATTAATTATATTGTTAATTCTTGAATGTATATTTTGTTTAAAATTTAGGTGATGGATAGTGGTAACAACTGTTGTTTTTTTTATTTTTGGGAGTTGGATGACGTTATTATGAATTATATCATATTTTTTAGCATTTTTTAAATTATCTTTAACATATTTTCTTACTAAAATATTTTCTAAACAAAAATTTATTAGTTTATTACCTTTAAATTTTAAATGAGTTTCATAAACAGGAACTTTAAGATAATCAGTATATGGAATATAACCATAAATTCCATTAATATACTCGCCTCCACCTGTATATTCTTGGCTAAATCCTTCTTGACAAATAACTTTTAATAAAATTTTAATACCTCTATTATCATAATCAATTTCTTTATTTATTTTTTGTAATGAAATTTCTTTTAATAATGTTATTCCAACTATTTCCTATTTTTCAATATCTATTGCTATTTTTATTGTGTCTATAAATGCTTTTTCGCTCCAGAACCATAGTTGTCATCTCTAGCACCTCGGAAAATGATACATTGATACAAAACAATCAATCTAATTTAACATTTTTTCCGTATATTTTTAAATTATGTTTTTCATTAAATTTTTCTATAAAATCAACTATTTCTTGTAATTGCTTGATATCTACAGTTACTCCATCTTTTTGCATTTTTTCAGCTTCTTTTATTATTTGCCTCCAACGAAAAATTACATTTATTTCTTCTAATTCTCGTTTTAATTTTTGGGGGATAGTCGTCATTAGTCGATTGCGTAATTTTATATACGAAAGAGGGAGGCGCTCATTTTTAAAGAAATCCAGGTATGCTTCAACAGCCAATTTAAAATCAGCTTGCACTTTTTCTATATCGGCTCCGTCGATTTTGGTTAATTCAGTTGTCATGTTCTTGTAAAAAAAATTCACTTCATCGGTATATCTTGTATCCTTTATCCATTCATGAAAATATAGTTTTCTATCAAATTCCTTAATATCTATTGCCGTATTTTTTTTGTTCTTCAGCCACATTAACTCTTCAGTTACCATTGATTTTCCTTGATAACTCGTTGCGAGTTCGAATTGAACCTCAACACCATAGGGGGTAGAAAATTTCTTTTTTGAGAGAATTGCCATATTTTTTTTCCAGATTTCAGAACGATGCACTGCATATAGAGCTGAATGAACATACGGGTTCATGTGTTTTATCATTCTATCCCCGCTTTTTGTTCCAAAACTCCGATAATCTTTCATTTCAAGATATGCTGGTTTTGCAACTATCCCTTTTTTTGTTGAATAAAAATCTAAACATCTGCCTGCATATGCTACAAAATCTTTATGCGCTTTTAACTCCTCAATACAGTGGTTCAGTGCACTTGGAATGAAAAACTCATCATCGCATAATAACGAAACATATGGTGTATCAATAAATTCTATTGACCTACCAAATCTTTCTTCGTATGAATATGGCAGATGATGGTAATGTACATTATCACCGATGCTCTTTAGCCGTTCACTCTCGATTGGTTTATTTGTACCATCCAATACATGAAGCGTAACTGGGGAATCAGACCAAAAATGCATTTGTCTTAATGCGTGATTATGACGGGTGTATGTTGGTACAACCAGTGTTAGCTCTGGAAGATTTGGCATTGTATCCCAGTCGATATTAATCATGTCTAACCCCGTTATGTATTTCACTCGTTTAGACTTTCCATTTTATATGGTTTATAAAGAGTGGTTTCTTCCTCTATTTATATCGATTTTTCAAATTCCTGAAATCGTTCTATAAAATCAACTATTTCTTGTAACTGCTTGATATCTACAGTTACTCCATCTTTTTGCATTTTTTCAGCTTCTTCTATTATTTGCCTCCAACGAAAATTTACATTTATTTGTTCGAGTGCTCGTTTTGATTTTTTAGGAATGAGTCCCAAGAGTCGATTGCGCAATAATTCTTTAGGGGAATTCACTGCCCACTGAAGCCAATGTGATTTGACAGCTAATTTAAGATCAGCGAGAACTTTTTCTTTGTCAGCACCATCAATTTTAGCTAATTCAGATGCCGTATCCTTATAAAAAATCTTGACTTCTTCTTCATTGAGAGGATTGTTTATCCACTTGCCAAGTGGCATATTCCTATTCCATTTATGGAAATCTATTGCGTCATTCTCTAAATTTCTTAGACACATTAGTTCTTCAATCACTTTTGATTTTCCTTGATAGCTTGTTGCAAACTCGAATTGAAATTCTGGTATATATGGAGAGGAGAATCTATGTTTAGTAATAATTTTCATGGTTTTTTTCCATGTATCTGCTGTTTGTACTGCATACGTGGTTGTGACTTTATATGGATTCATATGAGCGATTATACGCTCTGTGGCAGTTGCACCATCTATCGTAATGTTCCTCCATCCGGTCTGGAATTGTACCCCGGCAATTCCTTTTTTTGATGAATGAAATCCCAGACAACACCCTGCATATGCTACAAAATCCTTATGCGCTTTTAACTCCTCAATACAGTGGTTCAGTGCACTTGGAATGAAAAACTCATCATCGCATAATAACGAAACATATGGTGTATCAATAAGTTCTACTGCTTTTCCATATCTTTCTTCAATTGAATATGGGAAATGATAATAATGGATGTTTTCTCCAAGGTTTTTAAGATATTTTACATTTATTGGTGTACTCGTACCATCTAATACATACAATGTCACAGGTGAACCGGACCAAAAATGCGATTGTCTCAGTGCGTACATCTGACGATTGTACGTTGGTACGACGAGTGCCAATTCCGAAAGATTTGGCATTGTATTCCAGTTTATTTGTATCATGATTGTTTCACTGTCGTTGTTTATTTTTCCGGTTCATTGTCAAGAATGGAATTCATTTTATTATTAGAACCCCAAAACGCCATTGGTTCGTAATCTGGATATGGATAGAATCCTAGATTCAATTTAATGTTTGCCCCGCGCACAGCAATTCGTTTTTCCACCAGATGACGTACTGATATTGGTTTTCCGCTACAACAGTTGATAATGCCTGAACATTCGGGATGTTCCATCAAAGATACTAAATTACGTGCAACCTCTTCGATGGACATGTAATCACGTAACTGTTCTCCACCAGACATATTGATGCTTGTGTCCTTGTTATCAATAGCTAGGTCCAGTTGTGCAAGTAAACTTTTTGGGTTCTGACCAACCCCGTACATATAAAACAATCTGACCCATTGCAGGGTAAACTGATGTGTTTTCTGCAACTCCTGGAGAAATTTTCTTAATGTGTCTTTTGCCAGTCCGTATGGTGTTGATGGCATCGTAATGGTTTCTTCAGATAGTTGTCCATTCTGCATTCCGTATTCAAAACAGGTTCCTGTCACGAGGACATGTTTTACTCCAGCTATTACCATTTTTTTAATAAAATTATAATCATTAGGAAGGTTTTTCTCAAAATGAAATAAATCCTTGTAATTTGGCAATCCAGGCCAGGCGAGATGGATGATGACATCTGGTATTCCAAATTCTTTCATGTGATCGAGCTTTGGATCGAATATGTCATTCGAATGAAACGCCACTTTTTTGTACCATAACATCCTTTTTGCTTTTTCCAGATCGCAGTCGACTGCAATAACTTCATGTCTTCTTTTCAATAACTCCGGTAATACATGGCGACCGACAAATCCAGCTGCTCCAGTTACAAGGACCTTCATAAGACTCTCAGCTCCGGTACGGCAGTTACGAATTTTCCTCCCCATTCTTTGATATAAGAAAGCTGTGTCATAACCTCTTCTTTTATATTCCATGGAAAAATAATGATACAATCTGGTTTGAATGATCTGATATAGCTTTCATCTACAATTGGTATTCTACTCCCTGGCAGATATTTTCCTTGTTTATCTGGGTTTTTGTCAACTACGAATGAAATTAAATCTTTTCGAACTCCCGCATAGTTTAAAAGTGTATTTCCTTTTGCCGCAGCACCATATCCAATTATTTTCTTTCCCTTTTTTTTCTCGTTAATGAGATAAAGAAGAAAATCATTTTTTATCTTGTCCACTCGTTCTTGGAAACCAGCATAATATTCTATCGTTTTCATTCCTACTTTCTCTTCAACAGATAACAGTTCTTTTACTCTCGGTGATACTGTATGTAACTTTGTTCCATTCTTACATACAAACACACGTAAACTTCCACCCTGAGTTGGTAATTTTTCAACATCAAATATGATAAGTCCATGTTTTTCAAAGATACTTTTCACAGTGGTTAATGAAAGATACGAATAATGTTCATGATACATGGTATCAAACTGAGTTTGAGCTACTAGATTGTATAGATAAGCAAATTCGAATGTCACAATTCCATCTGGTTTCAATAAAATCGAGAAACCTTCTACGAAATCATTTATATCCGGCACGTGAGCTAGTACATTATTTGCCACCATGAGGTCTGCATATTTGTTTTCTTTTACAAGTTTTTTAGCTAGTTCAATGCCAAAAAATTGTTCAATGATATCAATCCCTTTCTCACGTGCTGCTGTAGCTGTGCTATTCGTTGGTTCTATCCCTAAACATGGAATTCCTTTTTCTTTGACGTATTGTAATAGATACCCGTCATTCGCAGCCACTTCAATAACGAAGCTCTTCGAATCCAATCCAAATCGCGTTACAATATCTTTCACATATTTTTTTGCATGTGCCAGCCACATAGAAGAAAATGAACTGAAATACGCATAATCTGGTGTAAAAAGTTCTTTTGCTTCGGGGTAATCCTCTGTTTGTACCAACCAACAGGATGTACATATCATGATTTTAAGTGGAAACCATTTTTCTGGTTTGTTTACCGTCTTTGGTGTTAGATATGCATTTGATGGTGAAGCACTCCCAAAATCTACAAAGGCCAAAGATAGTTTTTCTCCGCAGTTACGACAATTCATAGTAGTACTCCATCGTAATCATCATTGATAAACATGTTTTTCTTGTCCTTTTCAGACAAGTATGCGATTTCAAGAGGCCAATTAATTCTAATTCTTTTGTCTTGAGCATTTATTCCTCGTTCAGCTTCATGTGTATATGGCTCTGTTACAAAATAGATAACTTCACAATTATTTGTCAATGTTTGGAAACCATGCGCGAAACCTTCCGGAATGATGAGACTTTTCTTATTTTTTGCAGAAAGCTTCTCCCCATGCCATGATAAAAATGTCTTTGATCCAGATCGCAGGTCGACAGCAACATCAAAAACCGCTCCTTTCAGACAGCTGACTATCTTTGTCTCAGCGTGAGGGGCCAGCTGGAAATGCATACCTCGGACAGTCCCTTTTTTTTTTGTCATTGAGTGATTGATCTGAACGATCGGTTTTTTCAATCCAATTTTATGGAATTCCTCAGTGCAAAACATTCTGGTGAAAGAACCTCGCTCGTCCTCGAAACCGCTCCGCTCTGCAACCCATACCCCAGATATAGGTGTTTGAATAAATTTAAAACGTTCAGTCATGACTTTCCTCGCCATACATATATTTTTTAATCTGATTCAATGAGTACTGTTGCATGTTTTTTTTATTTTTAAATGCTTTATACCATTCAACTGTATATTGTAATGCTTGTGAAAGAGTCCATTTCGATTGCCAACCCAAATGCATATGAGCCAAGCTTGAATCAAGGCCTAATAGACTGGTTTCATACGGAGCGTCTTGGTTTTTCTCCACCTTCACTTTTGCATCATTCCCCCACAAATCAGATAAAGCTTCAGCGATTTCACCAACTGTTGATTCCATACAATTATCTGGAGCGAAATTCCAGGCCCTTGCAAATTTTTTAGGTTCGTTCCACTGTGCTTGTGCTAGTAAAAGATAACCGCATAATGGACCAAGAACATGTTGCCAAGGTCGTACGCTATTAGGATTGCGTACTATTAGGCTTTTCTTTGATGTAAATGCTTTTATAGCATCTGGTATCAATCGATCTTCAGACCAATCACCGCCGCCTATGACATTTCCAGCTCGCACCGATGAAATGCTTTTATTTTGTTTTTCAAGAAATGATTTTCGATAACTGTCTATTATTATTTCTGCGCATGCCTTGCTTGCACTATATGGATCACTTCCACCCAATGCATCGATTTCACGATATGGATACGGCCACTCATGGTTTTCGTACACTTTGTCAGTTGTGATCATTACTGCGACCTTAATCGATGGAGTTTTTCTAATTGCTTCAAGAATGTGTGCTGTGCCCAAAGCATTTGTTTCAAATGTATATGAAGGTTCTCTATATGATGCTCTTACCAGTGGTTGTGCAGCCATGTGGAATACTATTTCGGGGTCTGCTTTATCGAAGGCATCGCATACATTCGTTTCATCGCGAATGTCAATTCTCATATCAAGATCAATGAATTTTCCAACGTCTGCCACTGAAAACAGATTTGGTTGTGTTATTGGATCTAATGCCATCCCATGAACTGTGGCTCCCATCGAACCAAGCCATAATGATAACCATCCACCTTTGAATCCTGTATGTCCTGTTATCAACACCTTCTTGTCTTTCCAAAACTCTGGAGCGGGTAACTTTTTCTTTTTTTCTTTAATCATTTCCATACCTTCCAGGGTGCTTTTTTTGTTTCCCAAAGGTGTTCCAATTTGTTTTTGTCCCGTAATGTATCCATTGGTAACCAAAACCCCGGATGCTTGTATGCTGCTAGCTCCCCTTCTTTTGCAAGCTGTATTAGTGGATATCCTTCCCAAATTGTTTTATCATCTTTTATGAGCTCGAATACATCTTTTTCTAACACGAAGAAACCGCCATTGACCCAAGAGTTATCCCCTTTCGGTTTTTCAATGAATCTTAACACCGAACTTTTATTATCAATTTCCAATGATCCGAATCTTCCAGGAGGCTGCACTGCCGTCAATGTTGCTTTTTTTCCTTCTTTTTTGTGAAATGCAATAAGCTTTTTTATATTGATGTCACTCACACCATCTCCGTATGTTAAACAAAATGTTTCAGCCCCCACATATTTCTTAACTCTTTTTAATCGTCCACCTGTTTGGGAGTCTTCACCGGTATCTACAAGAGTGACTGCCCATGGCTCACAATACGTGTTATGGATCTTCATTTCGTTATCTGGCATTAAAAAAGTAACATCTGACTGATGAAGAAAATAATTTGCAAAATACTCCTTGATCATATATCCTTTGTATCCGAGACAGATGATGAATTCATTTATTCCATACTGAGAGTATAATTTCATTATATGCCACAGTATAGGCTTGCCACCGATCTCGATCATCGGCTTTGGCTTCACCACTGTCTCTTCGCTGAGTCTTGTGCCTAATCCACCTGCCAATATTACTGCTTTCAAATTAATTCATCCTCCTTTCTTTTCTGTGTTTAATTGCATTTCTCACAATCTCTGGAATTTCAGTAAAGGTTTTGATAACAAACTGTATGTTTTTTTCCTTATTAAACAAGTCAGGATGTACAATATTCACCGGCGTATTATTTTTGAATTGCTTTAATTTTTTAAATTGATTTAATTTTGCTTTATCAACAAAAAAAAACATATTCTGTTTATACCATGTTGCAACATTTTTATTATTCCATAATGATGGTCTAAGACAATCGATAGCAGCATAGTTATTTTTTTCAAAAAGAGAGACCCAATAACTCTGCCATTGTTCATTGATATGATTTACTCCCCCTTGATTTGGTATAGCTGCAGAGAATAAAACTATCGATGACATCGCAGTTAATTCTACAATAAATGATTCTGCTCTAATTTTTGGTAAATGTTCTGCAACTTCTAGACATAACACTAAGTCTGCTTTTATTTTTGGCAATGATTCTTTAACTAAATCAATTTTATTGAATCTATCAATTAGTATTTTCTCTTTTAGAACCCATGGCCCATCAAAACCAATTCCTTTTATTCCATACTTCTCCAATATTTTAATATATTGGCCCACCCCACAACCAACGTCAATTATAGACTTTGGTGAAATATATTTTAAAACTTCTTCAATTATTAACTGTGCATTTATCTGCGTATACTTGTCGGTAACCATTACTTCGTAGAAATCCGCAGAATATATATTTGAAACACTCATTCTTTACACTCCACTGCAACTTAAATTCTATCTCATCTTCTCAACTATCTCTTTTAACTTTTTTTCACGATATTCTTGAGGAAAATTATCTATTATTCTTTTTCTTGCTTGTTTTCCCTTATCTTGTGATTGCATTGCTTTTTCAATTGCGTTTATTGTTTGTGAAACATTACCGTATTCAGCATAAAAACCAGTATCCCCAACAACTTCTGGTAATGCTCCCCTGTCTGTCACTACTGGAACACATTCACATAACATTGCTTCACCAAGTGCCACACCATAGGATTCATAGTAGGATAATTGACAATATACTTTTGCTTTTTGATAATGTTCTAGCAATTTTTCATCAGAAACAAATCCTTCAAATTTAACGTTACTTGGAGCGGATTTAGCTAATTCAATTGCTGCATCATCGACAAGTTTTCCTATAACAATAAATTCATAAGAGATCAATGATGTTGCTGCTTCTACGAATTGTCTAAGACCTTTTCTAACGATGTTTTCTTCATCAACAAAACAAACGGTCACTGCTATGTCTTGTTTTGGTTGTATCCCTGGGATAAATTTTTGATTATCTATACAATTGTAAACGATTTTTGTTGTTTTTATTCCTGTATTTCGCTCAACTTCGTGTTGATTGAATTCTGAAACAGCCAGAATAGAACTCGTTCTTTTTAAAACATAACGAACCATCCAACCAGTAGATTTCTTTAACATCAATCCGTAATTAATTTCTTTTTCACGAGCAACCTCATAACCGCCCGTAACAACAATAATTGGACGACGAACAATTCTTGTTATTAATGTTGCTATAAATGCATGATAGCTAACAAACCAAATAAATACTACATCATTACTTTTTATCAAAAGAAATAATTTGTAAATTTTACTTATATTTAGCTCAAATTGAAAGGGTGTTACATTAAAATGCTTTGATAATAATTCGATGTCTTTGTTTACAAAAGAACTTTTATGTTTGTACACAAAACATATTTTCATTGATCAATCCTTCTTTTTTTGCTTTTTTGCCAGTTCTTCTGCTTTTTAAACACTACCACAGATTGGCTTTTCCACGAGTACATGTTTTCCTTGGTTCAGTAAATCCATGGCTATCTTATGATGAGTAACAGTCGGTATGGCAATAATTGCAGCATCAATCTCTTTGATCATCTCCTTATCTTCATAAAATGGTTTTGTGTGAAACCGGTCTGCAATTTTTTTTACGACAGATGGATCAATATCAGATACATCAGTCAATCGTATGGTTCCAAGCTCTGAGCATATGCGAGCATGGTTTTTTCCCATGGACTCAAAGCCCATAACACCGATTTTTAACATACGACGTTGGAATAGAAGACCATTACTTATGTTTTTGTATTGTCCATCAGGAGAGTCTTATAGAGATTAATCAACTTTTCTTCAGCTATTTTTCGAAGATGTTGACAATGTGATTTGACTGTGTACTTTCCTGAAGAAAATTAGGGTGAATAACATTAAATACGTTCTACCGTTTTCCAGAAGAGATGGTAGAGGATTACCCAAAGGTTTCATTTCTTATACCGATTTTAAATGAAGAAAAAACCCTGGCGCAGTCGTTAGACTCCTTGCTTGCGGTGGAGTACCCAGCAGAAAAGATGGAGATTTTACTTGCGATCGGGAATTGCACTGACAACACAAAAATGATTGCTGAGAAGTATACGAAAAAATATTCGAACATACGAATCCTTGAGAATCCGACGGGCAATACCTCAATCGGTCGGAACATATGTATCAAACACTCAACCGGTGAGATGCTGATGAATTACTCTGGTCACGTGGTTACCGAGAAAAACCTGCTTAAGGAGCTTGCGTTGAGGTTACAGAGCCTGCCTGCTGAGGTTGTCGCGGTTGGTTGTTCGAATCTTTCACCAGGTAAGCAGAATTTTGTTGGGGAGGTGTCTGGTGTTGTGTTTTTGAGTTTTATGGGTGGTCGGAGTTTCTTTTCTCAGAACGCAGTGTTTCCAGAAGAAAAGTACACGGATCATTTGTCGTTTTCCTGTTACCGGAAAGAGGCTGTGGAAAAAGTCGGTGGTTTTGATCCTGTTTTTTGGTGTGGTCAGGATTATGAACTTGATATCAGACTTCGGAAGGCAGGATATAAAATCTTGTATACACCGAAAACGAGGGTGTATCATTTTAAGCGGGATTCAGTTCGGACGTTGTGGCGTCAGATGTATCGGTATGGGATCGCACGTGCAAAGATGGTAAAAAAGCATCCCGACACCTTGAAGTTTTTCCATTTGCTCGGGCCAGGGTTCATCCTTGCTGGTGTTCTCGTGGTGTTATTGACCGTATTGGGTGTGCTACCGTTGTGGGTGATTCCTTGCCTTGTCATAGCCTATATATTGATGTCATTGGTCAGTACGCTACAGATTACACGAAAGCCGAGTGTGGTGGTGAGTAGTATCTTGTTTTATTTGTTGATTCATGTGGGGTATGGCGCTGGATTTCTGAGAGGAGTAATGTATAGTAAACTCTAGAAAGTAGGGCTGTTATTCTTAAATAGGGGAGACGAATTATCGGTAGTGTCGCCACGTTTTTTTTCGTGGAAAAAGAGAGGCGGATATGAAAAAGTTGAACATCGCGGTTGTCGGTGTTGGTCATATTGGTTCCCAGCATGCGAAACATGCAAGCAACCTGGGTAGTTTAGTGGCTGTCTGTGATGTGAAGCAGGATAAGGCGAGAACAATCGCAGCACAGTATCATTGTAAGTCGTATTTTTCTCTTGATGAGTTGTTAGCAGATGAGAAGAACCTGGATCTAGTTGCAGTGTGTACTCCAAATGGGTTACATGCGGAACATAGCATAAAAGCGTTGAAAGCAGGATGTAATGTGTTGTGTGAAAAGCCGATGGCAACGTCGGTGCGTGATTGTGAGCGGATGATTCATGCTGCTGAAGAGACAAACAAACGGTTGTTTATCGTGAAGCAGAATCGGTTTAATCCTCCAGTGAAGGCATTAAAAAAAATAATTGACGAAGGAAAACTAGGAAAGATTCTCAACGTGCAGGTGAATTGTTTTTGGAATAGGAATCGGGAATATTATACAGGGTCTGATTGGCGTGGGAAGTTGAAGATGGATGGTGGAACGTTATTTACCCAGTATAGTCATTTCATTGATTTATTGTATTGGTTGGTTGGTGATGTTGAGGAGGTCCACGCGTTCACTGAGAATTATTTACATAAGGGTATCATTGAGTTCGAGGATACTGGTGTGGTGGTGTTGAAGTTTGCGAATGGTGCGCTGGGGACGATTAATTTTACGATAGATAGTTTTGGGAAGAATATGGAAGGTTCCATTACGTTGTTTGGTGAGAAAGGTACCGTAAAAGTCGGTGGTCAATATCTGAACCTCTTGGAGTACCAGTCTATCGAGGAGTATGAGATCACCGGTTTGGAACCAGGGAACCCCCCAAATACATATGGCGTAAATAAGGGATCCATGTCAAATCATGATAAGGTCTATCAGAACGTGATTGACGTGTTAGTCCACGGGGGGAGCATTGCGACTGATCAGTTAGATGGATTAAAGACCGTACAGATTATTGAGAACATTTACAAGGCTGCTGTAAAAAGTCATAGTCATTGAGGGATAGGTTATGAGGAATAAACCATCGATTAAAAAAGCACAGATAAAGGACGTGTCGTTCGGGAAGAATGTCACGGTTGTTGAGCCGGTGAATCTCTATGAATGTGAGATTGGTGATGATTGTTTCATTGGCCCGTTTGTGGAAATCCAGCGGAACGTGAAGATTGGGAATAATTGTCACGTCCAGTCGCATGCGTTTATCTGTGAGCTTGTTTCTATTGGAGATTTCTGTTTTATTTCTCATGGTGTGAAGTTTGTGAATGATTTGTTTTCCTTAGGCAAGCCAGCTGGTGGTGATCGGTCGTTGTGGAGACCGACGAAGGTCGGTAGTTATGTGTCGATTGGGACGAACGCGACGATTCTGCCGGTAACAATTACAGATAACGTGGTGATCGGTGCTGGATCTGTGGTGACAAAAGATATCCGAGAGTCTGGGGTGTACGCAGGGAACCCTGCTCGGAAGTTACGATCACTGTAGGAGTAATGCAGTATGAATATCCCTCTTGTCGATTTGAAGGCAAATTACCTTTCTATTAAAAACGAGATTGATAGCGCAATTCAGGATGTGTTGAACAGTAGTTCATTTATCATGGGGCCGCTTGTAAAACGATTTGAGGAGAATTTCGCGCGGTTCTGTCAAGTGAAGCATGCCGTTGGGTGTGCGAATGGGACTGCTGCGATTCATCTGGCGTTACTGGTCGCTAGAGTAAAGAAAGGTGATGAGGTTCTGACGGTCCCCAATACGTTTATCGCGACGACGGAGTGTATCTCGTATGTTGGCGGCAAAATCAAGTTTGTTGATGTCCAGCCACAGACCGCGCTTATTGATATTGATGCTCTTGAGAAAGCGATCACAAAAAAGACAAAGGCACTCATTGTCGTGGATTTGTACGGACAGATGCCCGATATGCAAAGGATTCGGGAAATCGCAGTGAAACATGACTTGTTTTTAATTGAGGATGCAGCACAAGCACATGCTGCGGAGTGGAACGGTCATCAACCAGGGTATTACGGTGACATCGCATGCTACAGTTTTTTTCCTGCGAAGAACCTTGGGTGTTATGGGGACGGCGGCGCGGTGACGACTAATTATGATGAGCTTGCAGAGAAACTACGATTGCTAATGAACCATGGACGCACGACGAAGTACGAACATACGATTGAAGGGTATAATTATCGACTCGATGCGTTACAAGCGGCAATACTTGATGTGAAGCTTACTCATCTGTTAAAATGGACAGATTTACGTAGGGAGCATGCACGTTTTTACGATAGGAATCTCCCTTCGAACGTCGGCAGGATTATCGAGACAAAGGGAGCAAAGCATGTGTATTATATGTATGAAATACGTGTGCAGCAACGTGATTCGTTGATAGAGTATCTGAAACAGCAGGGGATCGAATGTGGGATTCATTATCCCCTTCCGTTGCATCTGCAGCCAGCATATGCTTCGTTGGGATTTAGAAAAGGTCAGTTTCCAGTTTCAGAGCAGCTGGCTAAAGAGATCATTTCCATTCCGATCTATCCAGAGTTAACAAATGAACAGCGTCATTACGTTGTTGATCATATTAAAAAATTCGTGCATCACTGATGTCTTTGTCTTTAGACAGGTTCTTATTTATTCAGGTTTTTCATATACGCTGAAACCCCGGATTTGAGTTCATCGTTTTTCAGTGCGAAATCAAGTATTGCTTGGATATAGCCGAGTTTGTCACCGATGTCATATCGTTTTCCTTTAAATGCACAGGCGTACACCTTTTGAGATTCACAGAGAAGATTAATAGAGTCTGCAATTTGAAGTTCGTTATTGACACCAGGTTGGGTGCGTTTTATAGAGTCAAAGATCTCGGGGGTGAACACGTATCGTCCGACTGCAGCTAGTGTTGATGGTGCTTCTTCGATTTTTGGTTTTTCGACGATGTGTTCCACCTGATAAAGTTCATTTGTAGTTGGGGTTATTTTGGTTGCTTTCACAGCCCCGTATCTGTTGATTTTTTCTCGTGGGACGTCTTGGACCGCGATAACTGAAGAATGGTAGGTACTATAGACATCGATGAGTTGTTTGGTGCAGGGTGTCTCGGAAATGATGATGTCGTCTCCTAAGAGGACTGCGAAGGGTTCATTACCGATATGTTTTTCTGCGGCAAGGATAGCATCGGGTAATCCTTTTGGTTCTTTCTGTCTAATGTAATGTACGTTGGCCATGGAGGAAATCTCTTTTATTGTTTTCAAGAGATTGTCTTTTTTATTTTTTATAAGATGCATTTCCATTTCTGGTGATTCATCAAAATAATCTTCAACTGCACGTTTTCCTCGCCCGGTGATGATGATGATATCGTCCAGACCTGTTTCCACTGCTTCTTTGACGACGAAGTGAATGGCTGGTGTGTCAATGATCGGGAGCATTTCTTTTGGCATGGATTTTGTCACTGGGAGAAATCTGGTTCCTAATCCTGCTGCGGGGATTACTGCTTTTTTAATGTTCATGCTACCAACATACTCCTTCATAGATTTTTGCGTTTTTTGCTTGTTCGAGTTTTCTTCCGTCGATAACGATTTTTCCCTGGTAATCTAAGGTGGTGAATTCTTTCCATTTTGTGGTGATAAGGATCGCGTCTGCGGAAAGGACTTCAGAGGCTGTGGAGCAATAGTCTATCGTTGGGTATAGTGTTTTAAAATTATTCATTGCTTGAGGATCGTAAGCTTTGATATGCGCTCCGTTTCTGAGTAGTTCTTTGATTATGGGTATCGCCCTGCTGTCTCTGATGTCATCGGTGTTTGGTTTGAAGGCAAGCCCAAGGACGCCAATGGTTTTTCCTTTTAACGTAGGGAGGTGTTTCTTGAGGATTTCGACGAGTCGGAGTGGTTGGTCTGTGTTGACCGCTTTGGTGCTTTCAATGATTCTGGTATGTTCTTTGATTTCTTTTGCCCAGGCGATGAGTGCGTCAACGTCTTTGGGAAAACAGGAGCCGCCCCAGCCTATTCCCGAGTCAAGGAATGGTCTGCCGATTCGTTTATCAAATCCCATTCCTGTGGCAACATCGTAAGTGTCAACACCGAGTTTTTTACAGAGATTTCCAATTTCGTTGATGAAGGATATTTTTGTGGCAAGAAACGCGTTACTTGCGTATTTGATCATCTCTGCTGCAGACAACGATGTCTCTACGATGGGACAGGAGATGTTCTTGTAGAGTTCTCGCAGGGTGATTCTGCTTCGTTCATCGTTGAAACCAATAACAATGCGGTCAGGTGCAAGGAAGTCTTTTATCGCGACTCCTTCCTTGAGGAACTCTGGGTTCATGGCTAGTCCAATGTCTGTGCCGACTTTTTTTCCTGAGTATTGTTCGAGAAGAGGTAATACGATGTTATGTGTGGTTCCTGGAAGCACGGTGCTTTTCACGACGACGAGATGCCAAGAATTTTTGTTCTTCAGGATAGTTGCTATCTGTTTTGTTGCTTCTTTCAGATACGATAAATCGATGGTGGCATTTTTCATCGAAGGTGTGCCGACGCAGATGAACGTAAGGGTGGTATTCATAAGTGCGCCCTGGTAGTCTGATGTTGCCGATATTTTGTCTTTATAGGTGAATAGAAGGTTTTCCAATCCTTCTTCGTAGATAGGCGAGACGCTGTTGTTGATCTTTTGTATTTTTTCAGGGTCGATATCGACACAGGTGATCGTATGTCCTAGTTTTGCAAAACAGGCGCCGGTGACGAGTCCTACGTATCCAGTTCCAATGATAGAGAGATTCATAGTTGAGAATGGAAAACTTTCTTGTTCTTTTAAAGGTTGGCGTGAAGCACGTCTTTGATGGCTTTTCTGACCGCTTCATCTGAGGTAAAGGTTGCTTTCCAACCAAGTGTATTTATCTTCTGTGCGTCAAGTTGGAACCGTGGGACGTCTCCTTTCCAACCACGTATTCCTCCGGTGTACTTGAATGATACATTTTTGAGTTTCATTTCCTCAACTACCATTTCTGCGATACGGGTTACCGTGATAGTAGTGTCGCAGCTGAGGTTGAAGAGGTTCATTTTCTTTTGGGCATGTGTGAATCCGAAGAGGATGCCGTCGACGCAGTCGCTGATGTAGAGATAGGGTTTGCATTGTTGTCCGTCGCCGAGAATTTCGAGTTCATGAGGGTTTTTTCTGAGTTTGTCGATGAAATCGACGATCACGCCGTGGGTGCCCCGTGCACCGACGACGTTGGCGAATCGGTAGATCCAGGTTTGGAAATCGAAGGTGCCGCAGAATGCGCTGATAAGCCCTTCTGCCCCGAGTTTACCTGCACCATACATGGAGATAGGCAGAGTAGGACCGTAGGTTTCTGGAAGGCTCAGCTCTGTTGTTTCCCCGTAGACGACGGAGCTTGAGGAAAACACGATTTTTTTGATGCTGCTATGTCGCATTGCTTCCAGGATGTTGTAGGTTGCAACAATCCCTTGGTTGAGATCCAGATCGGTTTGTTTTTCTCCGAGTCGAACATGAGGGTTTGCAGCGAGATGGAAAACGATGTCATGGTCTTGGATTTCTTTTTTTACTCGTTTGAGATCAAGTAAATCAGCTTTGATAAACGTAAAATTCTCTTGGTGTAAGTGGTGTTGTATGAATTGTTTGTCTCCTGAGCTGAGGTTGTCGTAGACGGTGACCGAATGTCTGTTTTTGAGAAGTAAGTCAACGAGATGGCTGCCAATGAATCCGGCGCCGCCAGAAACAAACGCTTTCATAGTAGGGAATCCTTTTCGTTGTTTATTTTCCCTTCGATGAGAGGGGTGATTGCATGAAACGAAACATTTTATAAGGAATTACAATTTTGTTTGCTACAGACAGGAATCGATATATGAAACAACGGATTCATCGAAATAAACTCATGTTTCATTGGATCACGAAGCATCATAAGATCGTGGTTGGGTTTAATACAGGTACAGTATGGCACCTGTCGTAAGCGTGGCAAAAGCATCTCTGAAGGGGGATTCTCTGTGTGATGCGTATTTTTCAAAAGATAAAGATGTCAGTAAGAAAAAATTGAGAGGTTTTTTGTTTCTCTCTGTTGTTTTATGAAATGCTATTTATGGATAAAAGATAATAATTCTGAAGCACTTTTGTTATTCGTTGGGGGGAATTATTTTTTTAGCCTTTTTTGACATTGACTGCTTTTGGTCCTCTGTCGCTTTCTTCAGTTTCGTACTCAACTTTATCGCCTTCGTTCAGGCTTAATTCCGCTGGTAATGATGATCGATGGAGAAATATATCTTTTCCATCTTCGCCAACGATGAATCCATAGCCCTTACGCATATTATACCATTTTATTGTTCCTTTCATGGTGGTTTTTCCTCCTTATTTATTTCGGAGTTTGCTACAAAAGAACTAAAACAAAATGTTCCAAAGGTTTAGCTATGAAACCTTCGTTTCTCGTCTTTTGTCCAAATTGAAATTCTGCTATTCTTTTATATAGGTTTCTATTGAAAAAAAATTTAGAGGTGATGTAGGGATGAAATCGGTTCAGTTTTTCTTTAATCCTTGTTCTATCTTAATATCCCACTACGGATATTTGCATTTTGTAAGGCCGGGGATATCTGAGTGAGTTATTAGGGAGTTGTGCGAGAAGAATACAATACGTACCACGTAACCTTTTTTTTACTCTTATTTTCACAGGAATCTCGGTGTTTGATAAATCAGTTGCCATCTGGTATTTGATTCAGAACAGGTTTTTTTCTTTGTACCAGTTAATAGTTTTTTTCATCCCATCTCTGTAGCTGTATCGAGGTGTAAACCCAAGAATCTTTTTTGCTTTTGCATTGGTGTATGCTCTATTTGTTTTCATGGTATCAATAAGCGATGTGTGCATTACGAAATCATCGATTCCTTTCCTGTTATTATTCCATTGAACAAATGAGAGATATGCTTTTGCCAGGGTCATGGGGATGGAACGAGTAGGAGGTGGTACCTCTAACAGATTTGCAACGATAGTAAACATTTCTTTGTAGGTAGTATATTCATCGCTTGCAAGGATAAAGGTCTCACCAAGGGTTTGTTTTTGTTTCTCTATTGTTTTTTGAAATCCTTGGACGACATCATCAATGTAAGTGAAGTGGATATAGGACTCTCCCTTTCCAGGGAGGACACGTAATTTTCTCTGGGCGATTGCTCTGACAGTGGACAGGGTGACATAGACGTCACCTGGTCCGTAGACCCCTGTGGGTCGGAGAATGGTGAGAGGAAGATCCGTTGTTTGTTGTTTTTCCTTGAGTAATTGTTCTGCGATTTGCTTGGTTTTTCCATACTCATAAGAGGGATTATACGGGCTTGTTTCATCACCGGGAATGCTTGGTACTGGACCGATTGCCTCGGTTGAACTACTGTAAATGAAATGCTGTACACCGTGTTGAAGAGCGTCTGCTGCAATGATCTGTGTCGCCTTCACATTATGGTTATACAATGAATCCCATGGGTCGTGAAATCGCATCAACCCTGCGAGATGGACGACGACATCAATGTCTTTTGTGATGTTTTTAAGGGACTCTGGTTTGAGCAGATCTGCTTTTCTCATCTCGATCCCTTGTTTTTCATATATCAATGCTTTTTCCGTATCTCGGAACGTCCCTACAAGCTCATAGCTCTTTTTTTTCAGTAGCTCAGGTGCAAGATGAGCCCCAATAAAACCAGTTACTCCGGTGATTAACACTCTCATGATAGTCTCCTATGCAACTCGTATTTGGTAATACATTTGTTGATTTTATATCTGTTGACCAGTTCTTTATTGTTTTTGGATTGAAACGATTGTTCTATGATTAGAAATAGAGTTTTAAGATTTTACCAGAGGTTACTAGAAAGATTAAAAGATAGAGCGGCACAGAACATTGTTGGCGAAAGCCTACTCATGACGTTATGGTAAAATTGTTTAAAAAAAAAAAAGAGAAAACACGATGACTTACGGATAGCCACCGATTTTTAATGTAGGATCACCAAATAATACCCATTGCTGAACGGTTTTCGTATGCCCTGCTGCAAGATCGGTCATATCAAACGAATTTATATAGGTAGTCAAGACTTGCTGATACGCTTGTCCTAAGATATGTTGGCCTTCAGTCCCGTATTGTTTGAAGAATTCAATGGTGACCCATGAGTCACCACCACCGGTGTTTACAGCAATACCAGGCATTCCATATCCAAGACCCGTGTTTCCTATGGATGCGATCGCACCGCCATTCGGGTTTCGGACCAGTCTCCAGCTAAAACATTCAGGTACTGGATACCCATAGATCCACATGGATAGTTTTGGGAATTTCGGGTTGACATAATTGAAGATATCAAGAATGCCGTATACCATCGAGACATTAAATTCGCTGTTATGGCACCCTCCGACGACTGCGATTGGAAGTTTTTCTTTGTTTTTAAGGGAATCTATTGGGAAAGCTGGAGGGGTAACATATGGTGGCCAAGGTTTCATTGTCGTTACCATAAGTCCAGTGATGCTTGCGTATTTACGGTTCCCGGGAATACCAGGGTAATGATCAGCCCAGACATTTGGGCTGCCATGGCCGGAAATGAATACAAAACCAGCGCCTTCATTCCATGCGTTGATAACATCCTGCTGTCCTGTAAACGCCCCATTTGATGACCAGAGAATATTGGGTTTGATTTCTGCAGGCATGTAATATAAAGCTCCGCCTCGACCAAGGAATGGCAGCCAACCGGTGGCATCTTCTCCTTCGTAATACATTTCTGTGTTATTTCGCCAGTCTTGGAATACAATGTCGCCTACGTGATTCTTTATCCAGACGTGGATGCTGCTGAGGATCCCGTAAGGTTTAGGATCATAGCTTTTTCCACGGATGGTCAACACACCACTAAGATAGCTTATGTTTGCCCAATGGTAAAACTCATTACAAAATGCTACATTTTCGGCTGGCGTAAGGGTATAATCGGTGTTACCGAGAATATTACCCTCTGAAACAGAAACAATTTCAGCGATTGGTGGTCCAGGGTACGAATGAATGCGTAAATTATCATTGTGATTGAAGGTTAAATTTGTTTCCTTGGTTTTGTCGACTGTGATGTTGGTGGTTTCAATCGGCCCGTATTCTCCTGATGGATTATTGCTTTGTGCATAAATTGTGTACGGTCCATTCGGAACAGTATTGGTGTTCCATTGGATATTGAGATCTTTCTGGTCTAAGAATCCATCACCACTGACTACGGTCATTTTGTTGAACCACTCTTGCCCGTAGGTGGTTGTCTCGTAGGTGATGATTTTATTTACCACTGTTTGGACTTCTGCAACACTGGTGCAGGGGAGTCTCCCGAGGTTAACATCAGGATACAGGTCAATACCGGTATCGTTTTGAATCCCTGGTCGTCCCCATGCGGCAAATACTCCGTCGCCATTGGGGTCCCAGCTTGAGAATGTTCCATTTGGTCCATAGATGTCAGCATAGTATAAATCGCTGATGACACCGGGGTCATGTAGTGCTTCAGCTTCTAAGGGAAACTTCGGATTGTCGTACAAATTAGTGTACCGAACTGGTAGATACCAGCTTTTGCTCCCTTGGTTTTGATCATCGCGGGGTTTCGCAAACACCACGTTTTTTAATCCACCGACGAGGAGGACTGACGTTATATTGTAGGTTTCTATGGCGTCTTTGATGAAGTATTTGATTTTTTCTGGTTTGTCAACGCCAGAATATTTTGCGTAAATATCTTCCGTTGTTTTGAGAAACGTGGCAACACCATGCGCGTTTTTATGGTCAATCAGCGGCTGCAGTGTTTTTTCAAATGCTTTGGGTGCGATTATTACGAGATTGTATACAGTTGTAGGAAAGTAAGTGTGTGTTGGTGGTGTATAGGTAACGGTGAAACTTGCTTGCGCAGCGGTCAGGAGAGTCCCAGTTGTGGGGGTGTATCGAATCGGGTAATAATCAATGGTGGCAAAGGTAACGTGTTGGTTGTTTTTATTTAAACCAACTCCAACCTTCGTGGTGTACCATGTCTCCGGATAGGGTGTCGTCATGGTATAGACCTGTTCATTTTTTATTGTGGTCTGTGCAGCGATGCTTTGATACTCTGAGGTGAGTGGAAGGAGTGGGGGAGCGGGATTTATTTCTTGTTCAATGTGTTGCGTGCGAATGTCTTGGGGAGTAAGGGAAACGCTGATATCGGTTGCTCCAAAAGGTAGTTCAATCGTACGGACGATTTTTGGGAGCTGGGGACATCCTGCGATTGTTTGATATGTATCGGTACCTGAGAGTTCAGGGATAAGATAGTTATCGGATGTTGATTTCATCTGAAGCGCCGGTGTGGTGATTTGATCTGAAAATGTCATGGTTGAGGGTTGGCTGCTTTTTATCCCTATTGTTCCTATTGCGGAACCTATAAGAATTCCTATAACTAGCAAAATTATTATTTTCTTCATGTTTAATTTATGCCCCCTTATATTATTAGGTTATATTATAGTTTTTTAGTTATTAAATATTGCGGGTCGTTGTTACGAGTGATGAAGAACAGTTTTTTCTCTCTATTTTATCGTTTGTACTATCATATACAGTAGTATTTCAAATGTTCATGGTTTCTATGGGAGGTAACTCGTAATCGAGAGATTTGCTACGAGAGGGATGTTAGAAATATATTGCCTTCTCGGGTGCGCCTCTCCTCTGTTTTGTCTGTGCACTCGTGATGATGTTCTACGTCTGGATATTTCTTTATTTTCTGTTCTTGATAATCTCTTTAGACATACCATTGTTTCAATACTCGGAGGGCATGGAGTGTGATCCATTTGCTTGGTTTTCCTTTCTGTTCAATGTTCACGTGAAAGCGCTCATTGAAGGTGTTCTCCAATGCCCATCGACCCAAAGAATCCTGTTTTGAAACCACAACATCGACTGCCTCCTGCATCCGATCATCCTTATAGCCAAGGCGTGTCAAAATCCCTAGGATTTCTAAGGCGTCTGTCTGATACATCAAGGGAAAACCAAATTTCAGCCACCCTGGTTTTGGCACACGGTTTAGATTATGGCTGCTTTTAAACACATGATGTAATAGCAGGTATTCTACGCCTTTTTCAATGGTCTGTTTCACTGCTTTAGATCGTTTCTGTTCTGGGATTTCAGCCAAGGCTTTTAACGTTTTTACTGCACCCATATGACAGGTATGTTTGCCTAGGCATCCTGTTTTTAATCGATCATATGGCCAGCCTCGCGGTACTTCGATTATTCCATCATCAAACCGTTGATAGGTAGTGATCCATTTGATGCTCTGTTGAAGTCGAGGATCCCCCAGATATCCAAGTCGAATTAAACTCCAGACCATATTTCCTGTTAAACAGGGAACGACTTCACTATGACGTCCTCCACCGGTTCTCGCACTCGAAGAATACGCAAAACCACCGCTTTCTAAATCCTGTGAAGAAACAAGGATGAACTCACAGGCTTTTCGTATATTGTCATTGTTCTTATCAACTCCAAGCTCAGCAAGAATCATCAATTGCCAGACGGTTCCCTTGTATTTCGCGGAATAAAAATGTTCAGGTTCTTCCCAATATCCTTCTTTCTTCTGCTTTGCTAAAATCGCGGGGACGATACCTGTTTTCATGATATCTTGTTTTGCTTCCGTTACTTCGGGATCAGTCCATGGTTTTCCTAAAAGATCATGTAAGGTAAAATATCGTACCGAAGGATTGTTTTTTTCCAAGAGCCATTCGGAAGGGTCGGCGGAAAGATAAGACTTCCAAGATTCCATTCGAAAGCACCCTTGTACAATTTTTTTTAGAGTTTCATTTTCTTAAATGCATATGTCCCGATAAGAACCATAACCAATGCGAAGAGACACACCAAAGCAAAATCAAACAAGAGATTAAATCGGGAGATCCCCATCATGACACCTCGGATTCCATCCACCGCATATGTCACAGGGTTAGCTAAAATGAGGGGAGCTAACCATCCGGGGAGATTAGTTATGGGGAACAGGGCGCCAGAGAGAAAGAATAACGGGAAGATAAGAAAACTGATGATGAGCTGAAACCCTTCTGGGCTTTCCATTTGAGAACCAAGGATGAGGCCAATGCTGACTAACCCAACTGTTGTGACAAGTAGAAATGCAAGTGAAACGAGCACTGAAAAAGGAGTAAGCTTCAAACCAGGCATTATTCCACCGATCATAAAAATAAATCCGATTACAAATAAGATTAACACCTGAAGTAATGTATCGGTAGATCCTCCTAATATTTTTCCAACGAAAATAGAGGTTCGTCTCATCGGTGCGACTAACACTTCTTTCATGAAATCTATTTTTTTATCCCAGACGATATAGACCCCGAAGAACACCGATGAAAACAAGGCTGTTTGAATAAGAATTCCAGGGTAAATAAACACTTGATAATTGATTCCGCTAAAGGATACAGCTGATCCAAGGCCTCCTCCGATGATCAGTAACCACAGCAGTGGATTGATGATCGAGGAAATAACCCTGGAACGCTCTCGGAGGAACACCTTGGTTTCTCGATACCATAATGCATAAATCCCTTTTATTTCGCTCATTTTTTCTCACTCGCATTCATTGCTTTTTCAGCCCAACTGCCTTCCGGTGTATCTTCTCGAATAGCCCTCCCAGTATAATGTAAAAACACATCATCAAGAGTAGGTGACCGGATCTCTACAGAATCTATCGTTCCAACGACTTGTAATATTTCTTGCAAATGAATATTTGCATTCTCTAAGGTTAAACACACTTCACCATCGCAGGGGTTGATTTCTTTTACATACGGTAATTTCTTTAATGCATCAAGGTCTAGTGTTTGTGCTTTTAAGCGAATAATATCTCCGCCTAAGTCTTTTTTCAATTGTTTCGGGGAGCCGAGCACAACGATTTTTCCTTTATCAATTATTGCAAGTCGGTCACAGAGTTTATCTGCCTCATCCATGTAATGGGTTGTGATGATTATGGTCATGTTTTTTTCTTTTGCAAGATTTTCGATGTATTTCCAAATATGGTCTCGTGATTGCGGGTCCAGTCCAAGTGTTGGTTCATCTAAAAAGAGAATCTTTGGATGATGCATGAGTCCTCGTGCGAGTTCTAATCTGCGCCGCATCCCTCCAGAGTATTTTTTCACTCGATCATTTTTTCGGTCAGTAAGGTCGACGAGTTTGAGAACTTCCTTGATTCGATCCTCCCGTAACTCATCTGGCATGTCATACAGCCAACCGTGTAATTTCAAATTCTCATATCCGGTTAAGATTTCATCAGAGCTTGGATCTTGAAATACAATACCAATGGATTTCCGTACTTTATCAGGTTGTTTTACAATATCAAAACCATTGATGATTGCAGTCCCGGATGTTGGTGGCTTAAGTGTTACCAGCATGAGAAGCGTCGTTGTTTTTCCTGCGCCATTCGGTCCAAGTAACCCGAAGATTTCACCTTCTTTTATTTCAAGGTTGAGGTTATCAACCGCGGTCATTTTTTCGAATTTTTTTGTTAAATTTTTTATTTCTATGATATTCATGAAATGCACCATCACTTGGTTGTTTCACTATTTTTTATTTGGTTGATGAACTCCGTGACTTTATCCGAGGCATTCGACCTCAATGGCTCCCCATGGCCGCTGAGCATAACAGTGAAATCAAGACCCTTAAGTTTTTCAATGGACTTATAGGCTTGCATCATGTCCATGGTGACACTTTTCGATGGGCCTTGTACGACTCCATCACGACATCCGAGCGTGTCCCCAATGAACAGCACCTTTCGCTTAGGGTCATACAGCGCGATACTTCCCATGGTATGACCCGGCATATGCAGGACGGTGAGACCAGAGAGAGTGTCTCCTTCGTTTATCATAATATCAACTTGAAAAGGATGTAATCCCATAAATGATCCAAGCCATTTGAACAGGATTTTCATTCCGCCCTTCGGGGTCGTGCGGATTTTTTCCCCCTCGATAACCTCAACGTCCTGCGGATGGGCGGCTATTTTCGCACCGGTGAGGTTCCGTAGTTCGAGAGCGTTTCCTGTATGATCCATATCGCAATGAGTCAGAAGAATTGTTTTCAGATCTGAAGGTGTTCTCTGAAGTTCATCGGTGATATATTGTAGTATTTTTTTTGTCTTGTGCGGCATCCCGGTATCAATAAGCGTCAACTCCTTATCCACCACGATGTAGCAGTGTGCAGTGATACCTTCGATCCAGTGGATGCCAGGAACAATCTCCATTGTACTCCCCAAATATCCTGAGATAGAAGAACTCCTATTTAAACAATACAAATCTTGGTTCTGTGTAATATAGCGTTGGGAAATCTTCGTTGGGAAATCGGGGTTGGTAACTAGTTGGTAAGGAAAAAAAGAGATATCTCAAATAATATCATGATTTATGACAAAGGATAATAAAAAATTATCATCTTCTTTTTTCCTGTGACACTCCTGAAAGAAACAAATACTGATTATTGCTATAAAGGTTATAAATAGAAGCTAGTGAAAAGGGAAATAAGTAAGTTTAATGTATAAAATGTATCATAAAAATTTTATAAAATTGTATTTAATTTTCCGTAAGTTTTAAAAACTCACGATATATAACAAATTGGAGGAAAAATTTTGGTGAGGTAGAAATATGAAAAAACAAGCTGTGGTAATTATTGTTGGTTTGATGCTGGCTATAACCGCCCAAATACCCTTAGTAATGATGTCAATGGCAAAAGAAACCCCTAGACTTAATTCAACACAAACAGAAGATGTATTGAAGATTGATGTAAAGGCATCATCTGGTGGTGTTGCAATTAGTTTTTCAAACAATGGTACAGGCCCAATTACAAATTTAACTTGGAAAATGGACTTGAAAAAAGCATTTATTTTTTACAGTAAAGACCTAAATGGTTCAATAGAAAAAATTTTACCTGGAAAAACAGTAACAGTAAATACTGGCATTATTCTTGGGATTGCCTTACCTTTTCTAGTGCCTGGTCGCAATAATGGCAATATAACTGCGAATTATAAATATAGTCCAATTTGGGGAGAATTAGAGATTCCCTCACTCACAAAATTCCAAAAAATAATAATAGTAGTCGCATTAGTATGTGTAGCAGCAACAGCCCTATATTAATATTTTAACAGTAGTTCCGACGGTAGATTTACATTATAATAAGTTTAATTTCGTAACCAACCCTGTTTTCCCAACGCTAAATTCCCAACTCTCCGTTACACAGAACCCAAATCTTTACTATGCAATAAAGACCAAGAATTTGCTCACCCAATAGGTATATTCCTGAAATTATCTTCTGGTGCATAGATATGTTAATCTTTTTTTTATTTATACGGATAGAATAAAGAACGGAAAAAAATAAGTCTCACTATAGGGACATGGAAATTTTTAATAACCTACTGTCATTGTAAGATTCCTACATAGGGCAGAGGGAGTATCATGAACATACCAGTGAAAAATAATGTTACTTGGGTCGGAAAAATCGATTGGGACTTACGTAAATTCCATGGTAATGAGCTTTCAACGCACCGTGGCTCAACGTATAATTCTTATTTAATTAAAGAAGAAAAAACCGCGTTGATTGATACCGTCTGGACGCCGTTTGCAAAGGAATTTGTGAAAAACCTTTCCACAGAAATCGACCTGAAAAAGATCGATTATGTTATCGCAAACCATGGAGAAAGCGACCATAGCGGCGCGCTCCCTGAACTAATGAGACTGATACCTAAAACACCAGTCTACTGCACTGCGAATGGCGTGAAATCATTGAAAGGTCATTATCATGAGGACTGGGATTTCAAGGTCGTGAAAACCGGTGACCGTCTTAGCCTTGGGAAAAAAGAACTAATTTTTATCGAAGCACCCATGTTACACTGGCCTGACTCGATGTTTTGTTATCTTACGGGTGATAACATCCTCTTTAGCAATGATGCATTTGGCGAGCATCTCGCATCAGAGTTCATGTTCAACGACCTGGCAGATCAATCAGAGCTTATGTACGAAGCACTGAAGTATTACGCAAACATCCTCACCCCGTTTAGCGCACTTGTGGAAAAGAAAATCAAGGAAGTCCTCGCACTCAACCTCCCTGTTGATGTGATCTGTACAAGCCATGGAGTCATCTGGAGGGACAACCCAAAAAATATCATCGAAACCTACCTGAAATGGGCGAACAAATACAAGGAAAATCAAATTACCATTCTCTATGACACCATGTGGAGCGGCACCCGAGTTATGGCTGAACAGATTGCAAAAGGAATCGCTTCCGCAGATAAATCCGTCACCGTCAAACTCTACAACATCGGACATACTGACAAAAACGATGTCATCACCGAGGTCTTCAAATCCAAGGGAATCGTGTTTGGATCTCCAACGATTAATAAAGGAATTCTCACCTCCGTTGCATCCATGCTTGAAGAACTACGGGGGTTAAGCTTTAAAGATAAAAAAGCAGCAACGTTTGGTTGTTATGGCTGGAGTGGTGAATCAGTGCACGTAATGAATGAGCATTTGAAAACAGCAGGATTCACGGTGGTAAACGAAGGACTCAAAACACTCTGGAACCCTGATGACACCAGCAGGAAAACTTGTTTTGAGTACGGACAGAACTTGGCAAAGAAACTCTAACTAGTAACATCTCCACTTTTTTTCTTATTAATTCAATTTTTTATATAGCATAGGATGACTGAATGCTGATAACAACATTTAATAGGGGGTTTCCATATAAAAAAATTTTAAGAATAGTTACTTGGGGAAAAAAAATGGCTAATAATAAAGATATTACATTTAAAAAAACTGGTTTAGAAGACGCAGTTGCTATAGCGAGGAAAGGTACCCATTGCGGAATGTGTAGAATCGATTTTCTTGGAACAGGTCTATGTCCGTCTGGGAAAAAACATGGTTATTTAGCGTACTGGCCACAGGGTCGCATGGAACTTGTGAAGCATTTAAACGAAGGGAGAATCAAACCTACAGAAAAACTCCTTGAGATTGCAAATTCCTGTACTCTTTGCGGGATCTGTGATAAGCAGTGTAATTTTACAACACAATTACGACCGGAGAAAGTAGCAAAGGCAATAAAAGAATACGTTAATAATCTAGATAAAAGCGAATTTCAGAGTGTTCCTGAGGATGATATTCTCCGAGGGCTACGTGAGATTGTCGGAGAAGAGTGGGCAACTAACGATCCAAGTATTATCGTCTCCTATACTAGATCAATAATTCCTCCAGAGTCTGGACTAAATTATTATATTGTAATGCCAGAAAGCACAGAGCAGGTATCAAAAATTATCAAATTCGCAAATACACATAATATCCCTTTTATGGCGCGAGGTGGCGGAACAACTTGTTCAGTAACTGTGCCAACCGTTTTAATAAAAGCTTTTAGCTTGGACCACGGTATTGTTATCGATCTCTTACGACTAAAAAAGCTTGAAATTCATCCTGAAAGTTCTACAGCAACAGTAGGTGCAGGTATCACTACTTTTGAACTACAAAAAGCAGCGTATAATCATAAATTAAGGGCATGTGTTGCGGAAGCAGGAGCTCATTATTGTTCAAATATTGCGACAACCGGAATCATCTCTACCTGGGGAAATAACTATGGAAGTTTTGCGGATAATTTTATCAATGTCACAGTCGTAGATGATAAGGGAAATATTAAAAATCATAGTGATGTAGAGATATTAAATCCATATTCTGCTGAAACTGGATTCGCAAATGTAACTCTTACCCCTTCAAAAATTATCACTGAAAGCATAGTGAAACTTCATCCTATTTTTGATGATGAAGTGGCTGTTTTTGTTCCTTTTACTCACTTAAAGGATGCCCTGAGTATGTTATTAAAACTTGGAAAGCGTGATGTTGGGTTATCTCTTGCTGTTCTTTCCTCTAAATATCTTGCTGAGTTTCTCAGTCCAACACCTCAGATTACGAAAGACTTTGAATACATCTGTAAAAACTACATGAAACTGAATTGGGTTGTATCTGTCATAGGTACGAAAGATGATCAAAAAATCGTCGAAGAAATGGCAGAATACACGATGGATCAATCGTTGATGAAAAGTTTAATCTTGGGTGCACCACGGTTTTCCTCCTTGAAAGATAGTGAATTTTTAAGGATACTCTCCGAAGAGGATGATCCCCTTAAAGCTATCTTTGCAGGACCAATGAGAAAACATTTGGAAAAAAGCTTAGATCCTTCACCTGAACAAGTGGCGAAAGCATATGATAAAGATTTACAGGATTTTTTCAAAAAACTTTATTCTAAACCAGAAATGACTGATATTGTGTGGCTTCATGCATTCCGAATATTACCGACGCGAATGCTAAGACAGCGGATGTTTATGGGACCAGGAGGATCGATATGGACTGGTGACATCGATCACATGTTGAAGTGGATTCAGATGTTCGCAGATGTTGGTGATAAATATAAATTAGAACATTCTCTTGGATTTATTACTCCCTTGGATCATGGAAATTTTGCGTATATGGAATATGATTATTTTTATGATCATAATGATCCTGAACTCGGTAACAAAATAAGTAAAACATTTATTGAAACGATGGAGCAGTCATATGTAATGGGGAAGGTAATCACACTTCTTGACTATTTATTTAAAGGGATGTACCGGAAAGAGCACGTTCTGTATCCTATACCTGAGGGAATTTCAAAAGAAGAACAAGTTGTGTTTAGAGAGCTGCTTGAAAGCGTTTTAGGGACGGTGGACTAATGGTAAAATTTCTTTCAGAAGAATGGATTAAATATGGTAAAAATATGCTTGAAAAACTCGATCCAGAAAAAGATATGAAAAATATAACAACATCATTACTTGGCGTCATAGAGAGTGTTCCCCCCAGTGGTACAACGATGAATTTTTATTTTGAATTTCAAAATGGAAAACTAATTGATTTTATCGTCAACACCGGTGATACTTTTAAAGAAAAAGAAGCTGTTTTTGTTATAACCGGGAACTACGGTGCGTTTAAAGATATTCTCAAAGGGGATATGAGTATGGCAATGGCTCTTCTAAGAAACAGGTTGAAACTAAAGGGGAGTAAAATGGAAGCATTAAAGATTATAAAACCAATTGATGTTGTCATCGACTCTTTACGAAAAATCACCGATGAATTTGAAGAATAAAGTATCATAATGATGGTGGACGCAAACCGAATTTTTTCTTTCATTTTTTTACTTTGATTAGCGCCAAAACATGAGTTTCTAAGGATATGTTTTTAAGTGCAGGGGAAGGGACTTAAACTTCAAGTTCAAATCTCTTTCCTATAGGATTGTGCGTATAGTGATAATACTCCTAGGGAATACATACCAATACATTAGTGCCCCTCAGAGGAAGAGCTTTTAACTCTCAGATAGTTTACTCTTTGAGGATTTGAATCATTAATGGTTTTTCTATGGTTTAACCTTTTTCCGAAAACCATTATGCTATTAGTTTTTTATAAGCATAGTGAGCCCTGCATCCAAAAGCGCATCAAGACTCAGCGAGGTTTTCCCATACAAATTAATGATGCCAGAGCAGATTGCTCCAATCATAGCCAAATGAAACTCAAGCGGGTAGTCCTTTAATATAACCTCTTTTGAGGCGGCTTTAACAATATCAGTCATCCAGTTAAACTCGTCATACCCCTCTTGCTTAACTTTTTGGCTGATGTTGGCTGAATGGTAGAGTTGGTCAAGAAAAACTGATTTTTCACGGTTAGCCAATGCCCACTCGATGTAGCTGCGCAGCGAATTGTGGAGTCTTTGTTTGGTTGGAAGCGTTGGATCATAATTTTTCTGTACAGTGGCACTCATATCCTTTTTAATCAAGAGATATAGTTGTTCAAGGATAGCGTTTTTGTTGGGGAAATAGTGAAAGAGGGTGCCTGTTGAGACGTTGGCTTCTTTGCTTATTTGAGCGGTGGGTGTAGCGTCAAAGCCTTGAGTGGTGAAAAGGCGCAGGGCAGCCTCCAATATTTGGTCTCGAGTTGTTTTGGTTATGGATTCTTGGGTTGCGGTAACTGTCTTGGAGGCTTTTTTCATATTTTTCCCGTCGAGCAAACTGTTATCCAGCTTCTTTTGTAGTTTTCGGCGCCATATGAGCTTTCATCATAGTTAACACAGCCTCGGTTTTTGCACCGCCCAGCTCTTTAGCGACTGCTTTGAGCTCCTCTGGGATGTCGATGTGTTGAGGACACCGTTGTACACATTGCTTGCAATCTTTACATAACGCTGCATCGGCGCGTTTGCCGTTTAAGCCGCCCATAAGCATCATGGCGTACATGCCGCGTGCTTTTTGTTCTTCTTTATCAATGTGGTATTGGTTGTAGATTTGGAAGTTACCAGGGATGTTAATGCTGTTTATGCAGGGCATGCAGTATTGGCATCCTGTGCAGGGTACCTT
>Ga0209777_10001179_pt1 | contig 39031 bp, 39 predicted proteins | sample FrelakmetHBP12HB_FD_187147 | JGI IMG/M metagenome (GOLD analysis project Ga0209777, IMG submission 187147) | Freshwater lake sediment microbial communities from the University of Notre Dame, USA, for methane emissions studies -HBP12 HB (SPAdes)... | ecosystem: Environmental > Aquatic >...
CACCCGTGACTACGCACAAAGCACCTTGTTTGGAGGAATTCTAAACAAGCGACGCGCTAAAACGGCTCAGGACGCATCCTGATTTGCAGGGAGCTACCTGCACATGGGGGGAAAATCCCCTCTTGACAGCCACCCCGCCCCGTGCGATTAGGTGCCCCGTGTTAAGGTCACAGTCCAGTTTTGCGGTGATGGTCCCGAGGACGACGGGACACCTTAACACACCAGCACCGCAGCCAGTCCGCCCGCCGCGTTCCGGCGGGCTTACTTTTTCCCCCCAGTCAATCCCGGTCCACTGGACTGCGGTTGATTGGTTGCAGCACATTCAGCAGCCCCGGCCAGCGGGGCAACGGTTAGAGCCGGGGACGGTCACAGTAGCGCCCTGAGCGCAAGCCCCCCCGAAAGGCAGTCCCGAAAAGGGTTGCCGGCACCCGTCCAACAACACAGCGATGCACCTAGCGCCGTCGGTCAACCTGTGATCGCAGGACACCGAGGCCAGGAAGGTCCACCGGCTTTACCGCACGACCGCAAGCCCTACGCTTCCTGAGCCTGACCCACCGATCAACCTATATGGGGGGGCGAAAGCCATGTCGTGATCCCGCGTTGCTCCATTCACCTGCCCAGTCAGTAGCCACCCCCACCCCGCACTTGCGCCAGCCCCTAACCTGTGCAATCCTCACCCCAGCCATGCTCCGGCCATTCGACAGCAATACCGCTCGCATCAACGCTCGCAAACGCTGGGATGCCATCAAAGCCGCCAAAGCCGCCAAAGCTGCCCCAGCTATTGCCATCGCAGAAGTCCCACTGACCACCCAGCCGGCCAAGGATGTTGGTTTTGCCGCGACTCGCCTGCGCTGCCTGCACGAGCAACTCGCGCTCTTAGATGCCGAGATCGTTAAGGAGATCAAGTCGAAAGCTGCTGATGGTCAACGGATTAACTGGCTCGCTCAGGCTCAAGCGAAGGTGGCCGAGCAAGCCCGCGCGCTCTCGGAACCTCAGGACAAGGGACGCTTATCCAGGGCCGCCCAGAGAGAGAATAGCCGGCCCATTCCAGCGGATGATAACGTGTAAGGTGTTGTGCTGGTGCTGGTTGTGAAAGCAGGATCGCACAATAGTAGTTATCTTCAATAGACTATGGTTTGTGCTGCAATGCGATGGCTGTCAACGAGTTGCAAAGGAAATCTACTTGAAAAACCAGACCCGTCCCCACGGTGCCACCCCCGGCACCCGCGGCCGCGGCGGCGCTTCGGGAGTGGGATTCCCCCTTGGAAGGGCAGGGAAGTTTCTGAGATGGGATTAGTTGGGAAGTTTGGCGAGTTTTCAGGTCACTGGAGGGATGGGGTGAACACCGGATGAAGTGACTGAGAGAAAATCAAGTTGTACCCTTGGTGAAAGCGACAGCTTTCCCTACGGGTCTGCCGTTGTACCCTCGGAGCCAAGCGTGGTTGTCTCCCTCCGGCCTTTATTCTTCTTGGGTTACTGGTAGCTTGAACCCATCACGTCAGGCCGGTCTGCTACACCATCCCCACTCGGGGGTTGTCCCGGTCGTCGCTGTCGCAAGACGTAGCCGGCAGTTGGCAGAGCCGATCCGAGGAGGGGTAAAAAGAACCCCGGTCACGGCGACAAGTGGGCGGGAACCTTGCGTTACCGACCCCGTGACCGGGGTACAAATCGTTGTCCTGCTCGCTGTCGTCAAGCCTCAGACGCGGGAAGTTTGCACGGTTGACGGGTGGTGTCAAGAGCTAAAAAGTGGCGAGGGAACCTTTTCTTCGGAAGTCGGCCTGGTGACGGGAGGCGTCGGTTAGCCAGAGATTGGAGCCTGGGACGGATGATTCGGAGAGTTTGGAGATTTGGAAGCCGCGTCTGCGGGCGCCTTCAAGGGCGGCCACGAAGGCGTCGTACAGGTCTGGGGACTGGTTGGTGCGGACCTTCATATCGGCCTTGGTTTCGACTTCTTTGCGGTCGCCGCGGGTGACTTGCCACTCGCGCTGGGAACCTTCTTCGATGAGTTCGGAGGGGAGACCGCGGATTTGGTTGGACTCGACGGCGAGGCGGGTGGTGAACCAGAGTTCGGTAACGAACTTGGAGTATTCCTCGTCGCAGCGTTTGAGGCGGCGCTCGCGGGTGTCTAGGTCGAAGGTCCAATGATCGAGGGAGACGGGGCGTTTGGTGGCTGGGCCTCCGAAGTCCACGGCATTGACCTGTGGGGACCAGAGGCGGGCGAAGGTCATGGCCATTGTGGCGCGGCCGTCGAAGAAGACGTTTTCTGGGAGAACGCCCATGCGTGAGGCGGTGTCCTTGGTGAACAGGACGATTTGATCTTCTGGAGGGGACGGGTTGCGGACGGACACGGGGACGATGATGGGTGGGAAGACTTTGAGGATGATGCGGGTGGAGGATGGGACGATGCCGAGGCGGACGTTGTTTTCGGTGTGGGGGTCGGGGACAAGGGCGCGGCCCCACTCGACGGGGACGATCACGCAGCGGTCGCCGCCAACGGAGCCGTAGGCGCAGTCAACGCCGAGGGCGCGCTGAGTTATTGAGCCTTCCCAGATCACGTCGTCGGAGGCGTGAAAAGTGGCGCAGATTTGAGGGGTGATGACGCGGCGGGCGAGCATCCCTGCTTTACGCATTCCCATGACGGTGGTCCAGAAATTCGCGGACTCGTCGCCGTAGGTTTTCTTGCACCACTCGATGTCGGCCAGGCCGACCATGTAGGGAAACCGTTTTGGTTTGAGCTTGGGATGGTGCATGTTGGGCGAGTCAACGCCAACGAGATTGAGGGTGACGCCGCCGAATTTATTGCGCCAGTGCTTCGTCACGGGGGATTGATCTTCCGACCCCCAACCGGCGATGGGTTCGCCGAACTTGTCAAGCGGTTCGCCTTGGCCGATGGGGTTGCCGAGGAAAATGAACCAGGTGCCGCGCTCGTGGATGGCCCCGGTTTCCTGATACACGGCGGCGGGGACGTTCATGTACTGCTGGGGCATGAACTGGGCTTCATCTCCGATCACCCATTTTCTCTTTTGCTTAACCCCAGCGTACTGGCGAAGGCCGAGATACTGACCGCCAGCGCCGAACATGGGCATGAAGATGATGCCTTTACGCGGGTCGCGCGCCTCGGTTTCCTTGAGGTCGTCGGTGGTGATGCAGTTTTTCGATTCGAGGACTTTTCCAGGAAGCCATGAATGTTTTTCTCGGGCGCGAGTGAAAAGGTCTTTCATGGCGCCCCAGATACGAAGACCGGCGCCGCGAAGCTCGGTGGAGGATACGAGAATCAATGTTTCATCGGCATGGCACCAGTAATCGGTGAGGGCAAGCCTGGCAATGGTGTAACTTTTCCCAGAATCCTTTGGCCCCATGACAACCACTTGGTTGTTTCCAGCATAGGATGGGTCAAGCAATTCAGGTTGGACGGCGGCTTTGAGAATGAGGTCGGACCATTCGTGGTGGTCGTCTTCGGGCCAGGCGAGTTCTTGGAATCGTTTGTAGTGGAAGAACGGCCCGTTGCCGCGGCGGACGCCTTTTTTGGTGGTGAGATACCCGCCGCACTCGACCATCTGCTGCTCAATGGCGAGGTCGGAAAGAGTGGCGGAGAAGTCAATTTCGTAGCGGCGGCGGAAGGTTTTACCATTGACGACTACAAGCTCGGGATCATCGGCCATGACGGTAAGGTATTGACGAAACGGGATTTCTGCCACAACTTTCGGGAATGGCTGGAACCGCGCAACGAACGCAGCTTCCGATCAGTGCCCTGTTATCGCTGACCGCAGCGTGGCAAACCCTCTACACGATTCAGGACGATTGGATGCTGACGGCGGCGGTGATTTACTTGGTGAACACGACAGCCGCGCCGATTGCGGTGAGGATTTGCGTGGTGCCAACTGGCAGTTCGCCGGCGCCAGACAACGCCTTTCTGTGGGAATATGCGCTGGCGGCAAATTCGTCGGTGCCATTCGGCCAGAGCCAGATATTTCTTGGCGGCAACAGCATTCAGGCTTATGCGGCATCGCCTGGGGTGAACGTGTTTTTGAGCGGGTGGCAACAATAATATGGCCTCGACCAGCAACAAACCAGTCCGCATCGTTGACGGCCAGTTGGACTTCTCCGGGGGAATTGATTCTGGCAAGCCGACCACGATTGCGACGAACGCCCAACCGGGCGGCATACCGCGCAACATGGTGGCGTGGCTGACGAACGCCACGGTGCGCGGCGGGGCGATTCGCTGCCGGACGGGTTGGAACCTCCTGCAAGAGTTTTCGCCAACGGCGTTCCAAGGCGGGACAATGTATGAGCCGGACGGCGCGCTACCCTACGCCATCGTTGTTCTGGGCGGCCACGTCCTGCAAGTCCGGGTGGACACAGACAACAGCGTGGTGGACCTGAGCGTGCTGTTTGGGTTGTTCATGCCGGTAACGGAGCGGTGCTACTTCTGCCAGGCTGAAAAGTGGCTGGTGATTCAGGCAGGGGACAATCCTGCGGTGACGCTGCCACTGTTCTGGGATGGAACAACGCTGTGGCGGTCAATGGGGATCACAAATCCAGGTGTAGCGCCGGGAACTCCGGGCGTGAACCAGATACCGCCGGCAACGGCCATGTGCTACTACCAGGATCGGTTGTGGTACACCACCAATTACACGGTGAATGCCGGGGATATTATCAAGGGAAAATCAGGAACACTTGCCAATGGTTTTAAGGATTCCGTACTGAACGTGACAGAGAACCCGATGGTGGTTGGCGGTGACGGATTTTCAGTGCCGACGCGGGCAGGATTGATTCGTGCGCTGGCCTATACAGCGAACATTGATGCTACGCTGGGCGAGGGGCCACTTTACATCTTCACCCGAAAGCAGGTGTATCAACTGACGGTGCCTTTAACCCGAGCGGACTGGATTGCTGCGAATAGCACCAACGCGCCGCAGATGACCGTGGCTCAGGTAAACTGGGGGGCAGTGAACGACTGGTGCATGGTGAGTGTGAACGGCGATCTTTACTACCGCACGCTCGAACCGGGTGTCCGCAGTCTGATTCTGGCCATCCGCTACTTCACCCAGTTCGGCAACACGCCAATCAGCCGGAACATGAACCGGATTTTGCAGCTTGAAGACCGTTCCCTGCTGCACATGACCAGCGGCATCAACTTCGACAACCGGTTGTGGCACACGATTTCTCCGGTGCAAACCGCCGTGGGCATCGCTTTTCAGGGCATCGGCGTTCTGGACTTCGACATTCTCAGTTCGTTCCAGGACAAGCTCGCTGGGGGTGCTGGTGAAGTGGGCGCGGTCGGCACCGCCATTCCGGCGTGGGAAGGAATGTACGAACCGGGACTGACGTTGCAGTTGCTTGAAGATGATTTCGACGGGTTGCAACGAGCGTTCGTCTTCATGCTCTCCGAAGTGGACGGCAAGATTCAGTTGTGGGAGGCGACGACGTTCCAAAAGACCGACTACGGCGACAAGCGGGTGATTTGGAGAATTGAGTTTCCCGCCTGCAACTGGGACTCGCCGTTCCAGTTGAAGGAACTTGACTCGGCAGAACTCTGGATTGACAAGCTGTTCGGCACGGTTGACATCATCGCTGAGTGGCGGGAGGACGCCAACGCCTGCTGGCACCCGTGGACGGTGCGACGGATTTGCACCGCGCGCGATCCGGTCGAGCTTGGCGTGCCAGGCGACGCCTACCCCGTCACCTACTGCGAAAGCGGTTCTGTGCCGCTGGTGTTGGAGAAGCCGCAAGCGTTCGACTGCAACGACCAGAACAAGCGCCCGGTGAATGTTGGTTGCCAGCATCAGGTCCGCCTTACAATCACGGGTTGGTGTCAGATTCGCGGCTTCATCGTGTACGCACTGCCGCGTGACCGCCAGCCTTACCAGGGATTGACTTGCCCATGAGCATTGATCGTCCATGTCCAACGGCAGTCACCTGCCCGTGCAACGAGTCTCCGGTGATGAACCTGAGCATGGAGACGGACGACCCTGTTACCTACGTCGGGATGCGCTGGCCGGTGCCGCCGCCTGATATGATTTTCAGCGCAAAGGATTGTCTCGGCCTGTGGTGTTACTCGTTGATTTCTCAGGAGGATGCGGACCTGTGCGCCCAGCGGTATGCCGATTTGTGCGGCGGTCAGAAATTCTTGAACACGGAACAGACCTGCACTGTTACCTGCCCGGACGGCAGTTCGTCCACGTTCACTTGCCCGGCTGGAATCTTTGCCGGTGACAGTCAGGCGGCGGCGGACGCCAAAGCAAAAGCGTGGGCGTGCCAGGCGGCAACCATCAGTTGCCAGAACCCGCGCTTCTTCAACACCGCGCAGGATTGCACGGTCACTTGTCCCGATGGAAGCACCGAGTCTTGGACGGTGCCGGCGGGTGTGTTCTACGCACCAACACAGCCGGGGGCGAACCTGTTGGCCTACAACTGGGCCTGCAATGCGGCAACTTCACTTTGTCAAGGGATAGTGTATTGGAACACGCCACAGTCTTGCACGGCGACTTGTCCGAACGGCGGCACTGCAACATTCACCTGCCCGGCGCACATGTTCTTCGCGTCAACTCAAGGTGAAGCTGATGCTCAAGCGTATGCGTATGCGTGCCAGACGGTGACGCTGGTTTGCAGCGGCATGACCTTCAAGAACACCGCGCAAACGTGTTCGTTTACATGCCCGGACGGCAGCGTTTCAACAGCAACGTGTCCGGCGGGGACTTTCTTGGGACCGACTCAGGAGCAGGCGAACGAAACCGCCTACAACTGGGCGTGCGGTCTGGTGACGGAAGATTGCCACGCGAAAAAGCACAAGATCACCCTGAGCGCCCTTAGTCCTGGGGCCTGCCATGTTGGCCAACCCTACTTTGGAACGATCACCGCGACCGGCGTTGACCTGGCCGTGTCCCCGGCATTGAACTACTGGGAGATCACCAGCGGCACCTTGCCGCCGGGCTTGACGTTCTTGGGCGGTTGGACCTCGAATGCCTACGTCAACATTAGCGGCCCGCCGACAACGCTTGGCTCCTACGGGTTCACGGTCAAGGTGACCGCCCCCAACGGCAACAACAAGTCCAAGGACTACATCATGTCGGCTATTCCGGCGCCAAGGCTCTACATCGCTGACGCCAACAACGACACCATCCGGTATTCCCAGCCCGTCGGCGCGAACTGGTGGGTAACAACTATGGCTGGATCGCCCGGAATGGAAGGCAGCGACGATGGAACAGGTTCGCTGGCCCGGTTCTGGAGTCCGTGGGGCGTCGGCGTGGACGGCTACGGCAACGTGTTCATCGGCGACTCAAACAACTACACCATCCGTCGGATGACGCCCAGTAGCGAGGTTGTGACGATGGCGGGCACCGCGGGAATTGCCGGCAACGACGACGGGAACGGGCCGGCGGCGAGCTTCAATTACCCGGTCGGCGTCGCGCTCGACAGCCTTGGGAACGTGTATGTCGCCGATTTTATCAACTCGCTCATCAGGCAGGTTACGCCAGCCGGTGACGTGACCACGGTTGCCGGTGACGGAACCGAAGGCGGCGAGGACGGCATCGGCACCGAAGCGAGTTTCTACAGCCCGTCCGGCATTGCGATTGATGCTTACGACACCCTCTACATCGCCGACTACGGCAACCACACCATTCGCAAGATCACGACCCCGGATTTCGTGGTGACGACGCTGGCCGGCTTGAACGGGTATCCGGGCAGTGCGGACGGTGCTGGTAGCAACGCGCGATTCCAAAACCCTTCCGGCATCGCCGTGGACAACGCAGGCAACGTCTATGTGGCCGACACCAACAACCAGACGATCCGCAAAATCACACCAGCCGGGATGGTGAGCACGTTGGCTGGACTGGTGAATCACCCTGGACCTGACAACGGCACCGGCAGCGCCGCCCGGTTCAATACACCCGTGGGCCTCGCGGTGGACAACAATGGGTATCTGTTTGTGGCGGACTCGGCCAACTACACGATTCGGCTCATCAACATCGCCAGCGCCCAAGTGGGAACGCTGGTTGGTTCGGCAGGAAATCCCGGAAGTTCGGACGGCCCTGGAAGCGCGGCCACGTTTGCGTTGCCAGTCGGACTGGCTTACTACTGATTTTATGGTATCCACGCTCGCAGATTTGAAACGACAGTGGCCGGCAGGCGCAATGGGCGTTTGTGTGACCAACACACCAACCATCGCCGGATATGCTAACCGGGCCATCCAACGGCTCATATTCGCCCCGGAACAGCCCGATACCGGGTGGTTCGGAACCATCGTGCCGATGGTGTTCAACTTGCAAAGGCATTGGCGGCATGAGGCCTACATCACTACGCCGCGTGGCATTGCCCGCATCGCCTTTATGGATGTGTGCCTCCATCCGGTTCATGTCCAAAACCGATTTTACGAGTACCTTTGGGCGGGGGTTGGAACCTGCCATAGGGAATGTTCCACGTGGAACACTGAGGCGGTGGACCGCAGTTTTTATCCGACGTTCGTTGAGCTTGGCCCAGCGCCGATGTGGTTGACAGCGACTCCTACCGATACCCGTGACACCGGGAAACGCATCCTGATCCAATGCACCGACCAGAACGGACTCAAGATTTACTCAACGGACAATGGCGTGCAGGTGGAAGGATTTTTTCTGACGTTGGGATTTCCGTCCGTGACATCGCCATTCCAAGTCACCGGACCCATCTACGGAATCCAGAAGGATGTGACCTATGGCGACGTGATTCTTTCGATGGTTGACCCGGTGACGGCCGTGGTCACGCAACTCTCACGCTACGAACCAGGAGAAACCCGCCCTCAATACCGCCGCTATATCCTCAAGAACTTGCGGCATTGCTGCCAAAGCGTTTGCCCGACCAGACAGGATCAGGTGGAAGTTCTGGCCAAGCGTGATTACTACCCGGTGGCGGTGGACACCGACTGGTTGCTCATCGGCAACATTGAAGCGGTGATTCAGGAATGCCGCAGCATCCGGGCGGGTGAAATGGACGCAGAGACCGCTCCCATGACCAAGGATTTGAACCACCTTGAAGCGGTGCGGTTGCTCCGTGGTGAGCTTGACCACTACCAAGGCAAGGAAGCGGTGGCGGCGAATGTGGCTCCCTTCGGCACGGCCCGCCCTGAACGTCAGCGAATCGGAACAATGGTTTGACCTATGGCAATCCCACGAACAACTCTGCCGGTGCCGGGTTACATCCCGCCCATGACACAACCGGGACCTCGAAGGCTAGCCCCGGCGGTTCCGCCGAGAACTGTCAGCAACAGATACCCAAGGACACAACCGATGACGGGGCAAGCACCTGCGCCCGGTGCCGCCGCTCCCAGTGGACCGATTGGCTATCTACCAGTTGGGCCGCTGCCGCTGCCGGGTGCCGACTGGCAAACCCAGTTCAATACGCTCATGGGCCAGCTTGGAACCGGGAGGGCCGCCACGCCGGGGGCGACTACCGTGGCCCCGCATCAAACCGGCTTTCCGATGCCGGGGTATCTCGCCCCAACCATCCGACGACGATAAGGAAACCGACCTATGCCTGCAACCAAACCGAATTACGGACCAACCCCGCTGGATTGGAACACTTACTTGAAATCGCTTGGCGGTGGCGGTGCCGGCACACCAGGATACATCCCGCCAATGCCGGGTGAAGGCGGCGAACCCGCCGTTGGCACACCAGCAACGACGCCGATTGCCTCGCCGGTTGGCGCCACCGTTCCAACCACGGCGGCGGAAACGGCAACTCCGGGCGCTGGCATGGACTGGCAGACGCAGTTCAATCAGTTGATGGCACAGATTATGCCGGAAATCACCGCCGCCGAGACTCAAGTGGAAGACCCGACCAAGGCGGCGGAGGAAGCCGCGGCGGCGCAAACCGCTTACCAACAGTCGGTCATGCCGGGTTACGGCGCCTTGGAAGCTCAGGCGACAACCAACATCGGCAATGAATTGGCGGGCGACGTGACTCAGAGCACGAAGAACCAACTTGCCCAAGCGGCGGCGGAGCGTGGTGTGTCAGGCGGCACGATTTACGGTCCAACCAGCGATGCGTCCTACTTGCAGGCGTTGGGCCAGACTTCGGAGCAACAACAGCAGGCCGGTGAGACGAACAAGCTGGCGGAGCAGGCGGCGACGAAGATTGATCCGACCCAGCTTATCGTCACGCCGTCACAGAGGGCGCAGATGACGGAGGACTTGACCAAGACGGTGGCAACCCTCGGCGAGCAGCTTCAATCGCAAGTGCTGGACGCTAACGCGAAGTCCGCCCTCCAAGACAAGATTGATGCGAGCAACCTTCAAATTCAGGTGCTCCAAATGCAGAACCAGTTGGAGTTGCAGAAGCTCAGCGACACTGACAAGGCGGCGTTGCAGGACAAGATTGATGCCGCGCAGATGCAGATCGCCCAGTTGGAGAACAGCACCAAGATCGCGCTGGCAAACGCGCAAGCGATAAACGACGCCATTGCCCAGCAGAAACAGATTGACGCGCAGTTGCAGATGGCGGGGATGAACGAATCCGCGCGCGGGAATTTGCAGGCGCAGAAATCGGCGCTGGCGCAACAAATCGCGGCGCTCAAGAACCAAGGGGCGGCGATGCCGAACTACCAGCAACCTGGCTATCAACCGACCGTGCCGGGACAACCCGCCGCAACGGCACCAACAACGGGCGCAGAACCTCCGAGTTACAATGGGCTGACGATTGACCCGAACGGCAACGTCGTTGACCAGTTTGGCGAGGTCATTCCTGAGTCGGCATTGACGGATGACGAGTGGGGATTCTTCTACGGCGGGGACCAGACGGCGGCACCAGTTGACACCAGCGGCGGGTATGATTACAGCGGTGACACCAGCGGCGAAGGGGATTGATTATGGACGACGACACCGACATTCAAACGGATGAGATGACGCCAGAACAGAAGTTGCTGGCGGCACGCCGACAGGCTGAATTGTCGGCCCCCCCCGGTCCTGTACCGCCTGTAGCGCCACCTACCTCCGCCCAGGTGCCTCCGTTACTGCCCCAGCAGAAGCTCCCCCCAATCACGCAGCAGGCGATTCCAGGAGTCCCAGCGCCGCCTCCAGCGCCGCCAAAGCCCGCCTACAAGGACGTAGGCGCCACCATCCAGAATAACCTCTACATGGCTTTGCGGGCCGGCGACAAATCGGCCGTGAAGTACTTCCAACAGACGATGGTGGACAACGAGCGGAACAAGTTGCAGGCACAGGGAATGCCATTCGAGCAGGCGGACTTTCGGGCGCAGACGCGGTTTGGATCGAAACCACCGCCGCAATTTTCGCTTGCCCCAGGTTCGGCGAGATTCGACGCGAGCGGAAGGCAGATTGCCAATGTTCCCAAACCCGCACCAGCTCCGACGCCTTTCACGTTGTCACCGGGAGCGACGAGGTATGACCCGACTGGAAAACCGATCGTGACGCAGCCTCCACGACCGACGCAACCGCGATCCGGTAGCGACTTGGCGAATATGTCGCCTTCCGACTTGGACAAGATTCTGGCCATGCCTGGCGTGGCGGAAGACACCAAGAAAACGGTGCAGGCTGAAATGCGGAGACGACTTGGATTGCCGCCTACGCCACCGACTGACGAATCGCCGAGTTGGTTGAAGACAGCGTGGCAAAATCTGGTCGGTAACGGAGCGCCACCGATGAAAACACCGCCGGGAGCGCCGCCGTCTGTTACCGCGCCGCCCGTGGTGCCGGCACCGACTCCGAAGGCTGCTGCACCGGCCGCCGCCAAGGAAATCGTGCGCGTGACCAAGGACGGGAAGCGGGCGGTGTTCGATGCGGATACCAAGCAGTTCATTCGTTATGCCGACTGACGCGCCAACTTGGGAAGACACGGAAGCGGTGCCGACGTGGGATGATACCACGATGGAGAATCCGCCCAGCTTGGAACCTGTCACCAGCATTGGCGGGTTGAAGCGCCCGCCGTTGCCATACGAGAAAGCCCTTGCCGCGCAGAAAGTCGAATTTGAATCTCCACCGGAAGCGCCGCCGCCCAACCCGCTTGAGGCGCTCACCAAACCGTTTGTCAGCTTGCAGGACAAGCTGGGCGTGAACGCGAACACACTGGCAGCGGGAGTGCAAGCGGCGGTGCCGGTGATTGGCCGGACCATAGGCGCACTCACCCCCGAAGAAGCTCAGGCGTTGCTGGCTGAAAAGACGGAACCGCCCAACCTCGCGGAAAAGATCGCCGCTGGGGCGCAGCAGGGCGTCATTGGCGGCGTCGAGGCTTTGGAAACCCCGTTGGGCGCGGCAACGATGGGGGTTGGCGCATTGCCCAAGGTCGCCCAAGGTGCCGTGAGCGCCGGGTTTTCCCTGCAAATGGCGTCACAGATTCCCAGCGAAGCCGTTGCCACCTACAAAGCCATCAAGGCGAACGACCCGGAAGCGGCGGCACGATACGCGGCCGGCGTGGTTGTCAGCGGTGTGTTCACGGCGGGAGCAGCCAAGGGCGCGGTGAAATCGTTCCGTCCCAACCCGGAAGCGGAAGCGATGATTCAGGAATCGGCACCGCAGATTCAGTCGGCGATGAAGCAGGCGGAACCGTCGTCCGAACAGGCGAAGGCGTTGCAGGAATCGGCGGCAACACCCCCAGCCCCACCGACGCCCGAAGAAGCGTTGAAGGCTGTTGCTGCCGGAGAGCCGATGCCGGAAGTGGTGGCGCAAGTGCCGCCTGAGCCAAGAGTGGTGGAGGACTACGTTGAACCGGAACCAACGGAGACGGTGGTTAAGGGCGAGGAAATGGCGACGCCGAAGTTCGAGGAGACGCAACCAGCACCGGCAGAAGTAGCGGCGCCGTCATCGCCAGAGGAAGCGGCAGCGCCGGTTGCGGAAACGGAAACGCCCCCCACTCCATCGGAAGCAGAGAAGACGGTTCAAGTTCATCGTGGAATTAAAGGGAATAAAGACAAGACGAGTGGACCTACATTCTGGTCGGAATCAGAGAAAGTTGCCAACACCTATGCAAAAACCGACAGGTCCGTTGGTGGTTCAATCAAAGGTGGAAATCCAAAAGTCATAACGAAATCCATCACTCCATCAAAGCCTTTGGACTTAACCGAAGTTACAGAAAACACTCCTTGGGAAAACATTCGACTAAAGCTGATTGATTCAGGAATTGATGAAGCGTGGTTGGATGATACGTTCGATTCGTATGCTCCTGAAAGTCGCCCTGGTGTGTCTGGAATCCTTGACGATAATTGGAGTCCAGATGCAAGTGGACTGGCATTGAAGCTGAAATCCCTTGGATTCGATTTCGCAAAGGTAAAAGAAGACGGTCAGACAGGATGGGTTGAACTGTCCAAACCACAAAAACCCACTACTCCATCGCCAGCGGCGGCGAAGGAGCCGACCGACATGACGGAGTTTGAATGGCGCAAGGCGGTAGATGCAGCCAGACGTAAAGCCTACGGACGTGGCAGCAAGTCAGCGAAGGCGGAAGGCAAGGCTGAGATTGATCGGTTGACGCTCGGCATGGGAGACGACATTGCCAGTCCGGTGAAAGGAAACCGGCGACTCACCTACGCTGAGATGAAGTCGAAGGCTGAACAGCCCACCCCAGCGACGGCGACGGCGGAGGGGAAGGGGGAGACGGTGGCGATTCCTCTTGGTAAGACTGATTGGATCGCAATGTACAAAGCCGCGTTGGATGACCCAAACGTGACTTATGCGTGGAAGAAAAAGGCCAATCCAATAATGCGGCGGTTAACAACGGGATTCTCATCTTACGACGAAACGAAAGCCTTTGCAGAAAACACGCTGCGACCTCTATTCAAGGAAGCTGGATTCGATCCTCCTGAGAAAGCGATGCTAGAACCCACCCCCGCCGCGCCGGCCTCAGAAGGGAAGGCCATGCGGCCCGGTCCTGGACATGCGCTCCCCAGTGAACTTTCGGAAGGAACTGGCGGCGACATTTACGGCATTGCCCAGCGTGTCCGCGAGGAACGCGCTCGCGCCGGACAAGTTGACTTACCGCAAACCGGCCAAGGCATTTCCGCCCCCGACTCGGTTGAACGCGGGAGAACACTTTTGAAGCTGGGCAAAGACCCGGAAGCCGCCGTTGCCAACTTCGAGAAAACGCAGCGCCTTTCCGCTGATGACATGGCGCTCGTTCGCGCCAAGGGCGAATCCCTTGCCTACGCCGCCCGCCGCATCGAGGAAAAGTTCGGAACCAACTCGCCCGAATACAGCATGGCGTGGAAAGCCCTTTCAGATTGGGATGCGCGAACCAAACCGATGCAGACGGAGTGGCACAAAATGGGCGAGGCTCAGCAAGGCGAAACTGAAATTGACACGGGCACCTTTACCGGGTTGCAACGAGCGTTCCACAACGCCTACGACAAGGATTTTACCCCCGAGCAGGCAGAACGGGCCAAGCAGCACGCCAAAGCCGTTTCTGACGCCACTGAGAAGGCGGACAAGGCCGAGAAAGAACTGTTCGACACGGCGGAAAACATCACCGACCCGGTGGTGAAATCCCTCGCCGAACGGATCAAGACGCAGTTGGACGCCGCCGCCGACAAGGCGATTGCCCGCATCAAGGCCCGCCGCGCCGAAGGCCGGTTGTTCAGCAGCGTCACGCTGATTCCCCCGGAAGACCTGGCCGACTACGCCATCTACGGGGCAGCCAAGCTCACGAAAGCCGGAATCACTCAAGGCCAGTGGGCCGCCGAGATGGTCAAGGAAATCGGCGACTTCCTGAAACCGGAGCATTTGAAGCAGATTTGGGAAGCCGCGAACAAGGAGGTTGACGACCGGGTGGACAAGGGCGTTTCACCCCCCAAACGGGAGGCGGTCAAGAAGTCAGTCAGGAAACAGGCGACCCCGACCACGGCCGCCGACGTGTCCAAGCTGCTCGAAAGCCACGAATCCGGCCAGCCGTTCACGTTGGAACAGGTCAAAGGCGTTTGGAAGCTGGCCAAGCGTTACATCGCTCAAGGCGACGGGTTTGACGACGTTCGGCACAAGCTCGCCACGGACCTTGGAATGCCCGTCAAGGACGTTACCAAGGCGATGACGCAGCCGCAGAGCATCAAACGCCTGTCCGATGAAGTCTGGAAACGCAACCAAGAAGTGCGACGGGTGAAACAGCAGGCGAAACGGTGGCTCATCGTCTCGGAAACGCCGGGATACCAGCACTACATCGGCAACATCCCCCGTTACCTGTTCGGGTTGAAGGTGGGTTTTCACGGCACCGTGGCTTTGGGAACGCACGCCCCGATGGTGGCTTTCCAGCCACGATTTTGGGCCACTTACGTCAAGGATTTCGGCACGATGTACCGGATGGTGAAGTCCGCCACTTACTACGAGGAGCAGGTGCAAGACTTGGTGCGCCGTCCCAACTACATCGAGGCCCGCCGCGCCGGACTGGTGAATGACCCGTCCGTGTACGAGGACTACAACAGCCCCGACACGGTGAAGTATTTCGCCAACCTTACCGGCATGGGTAATCGCGGCTACACCGTGTTGAAGATTCTGCGACAGGACATGTTCGACCAGCATTGGGACCGTCTTCCCGACAGCGTCAAGACGCCCGAAATGGCCAAGTCCATCGCTGACGGAGTGAACCACGCAACCGGAGTCATTCAAGGCAGAGCGCCCAAGGGAACCAACCTCGCGCTGTTCGCCCCCCGGCTTGAAGCGTCCCGCGTCATGTGGCTAGCAGGCGACCCCGCCAAGGCTGGGTTGACGTTCTTGAACTGGAAGAAGGCGACGCCGGCCGAGAAATACTTCGCCACGCAGCAGGTGAAGGAAAAGGCGTGGGTGGCCGGGACCGCGCTGGGATTGCTGGCGCTCAATCAGGGCGTGTTGTCCGCCATCGGCAGCAAGCAGCAGATCAATTTCGACAACCCGTTTGCGTCTGACTGGCTCAAGTTCAAGGCGGCCGGAATGGATTTCTCCTACGGAAATGCCATGTTGACGATGGCGAAACTTCCGGTGTCGCTGGTCCGTATCCGAACCAAAAACGCGAAAAAGTGGGTGTATCCCGACGAGGAAGCCGGAACCATCTTGTTCAAGTACATCCGCAGCCAACTCAGCCCGTTCGCCGGTCTGGCGACCACGCTGGCGCTTGGAACCGATTACCAGAACCGGCCATTGCCCAACTCGAACCTTCCCGTCCCGAAACGTCTCCGCGCCGAAGGCGTGGGTCCGTACACCTGGCCGGAGTTCTGGACTGAGGAATTGACACCTATTCCCGTTCAAGAAATGATCAAGGAAGTGTGGAAAACCGGCATGGGAATGAGCGACAAGCAAGTGGCGCAGTTGGACAAAGCGCTAGCTACCATCGCCATCATGACGGGCACGGGAGGGCGGGTGAGTGACGACGTGCAACCGAACAAGCCTGGATTCTGATTTGACAACCACGATTCCAAGGGCAACCTTGGGTAGCTACCAAGCGATATGCTGACACTGAAAAACCGACAGCAAGCCCCGCCAAACGGGTTTTGGGTTCACGTTCCACAGGCCAATTTCAACCAACAGTTCTGGTCGTTTGATGGTGCCGTGTCCGCCATGATGAAACTCATCCGACTCAACCCCGGATTGACCGAGCGTTTCCCGCAGTTGCCCAAGGATAGGGAACAGGCGGAGACGTTTGTTGACCATCAAAATGCGCTCCGGGTTTCGAGGATTCCCGGCGCGGATACCTACGTCCAGGAAGGAGGGCCGGCGTTCGCCGGCACCTTTCCCACCCCCCCCAACCCACCCCGCCGAAAGTGTTGCGGTCAAAGGTAGCTGGTTTACAAAGTTGGGCCATGCCTTCACCGGAACCGTCACCATCGGCGACTGGCTTGGGCGAGGCGGACATCCGGTGCCTACGGCGTTGGCTGAATCGCGTGCGGCTGTCTGTGCCACATGTCCGCAGAACAAGGCTGGCGATCTCATGGCGTTTTTCACCAAGCCGGCCAGTGAGTTTATCCGAAGGCAGATCGAGGAGCGGCACAACCTCAAGCTCGAAACCAGCAAAGACGACCAGCTTGGCGTCTGCGGGGCGTGCGACTGCCCGTTGAAGCTCAAGATGCACCCGCCCATCAAAGTCATCCGCGACCACATTGGAAAGGATGCCATCGCCCGGCTGGACCCGCGCTGCTGGATACCCAAGGAACCGGTAGAGGCTCCGGCACGGTTGTTGGTTGTCCTGCCGGTGTGCCTGCGGGACTGGCAACTGATGATCAAAAATCTGGAATGGATGCACGAACTGGACGGTCGGAACCGGTTTGATGCCTTGATTTCCTACGACGCCATCGTGACCCCAGACATCCGGGCCAAGGTGGGCGAGGCGGCGGTAGCGGCGTTCAACACGGTCCAGTCATTCGAGTATCCGACGGCGCCGCGCCCCGTCTGGCCGCAAGCGGCGAACTGGGCGTTCCAGCACACGGCGCGCTATGTTGCCAGCAAGGCGCGTCCGTGGTTTTGGATGGAGGCGGACTGCACGCCGACGAGGAAAGGCTGGCTGGAGTCATGGGCGTCGGAATACGAGGCGTGTGGCAAACCGATGATGGGAGCCGTGGTGGACGATGCGGGCGGGTTCTGCGCCGGCACGGCGGTTTACCCGGCCAACTTCGCCACTTGGGCGCCGAAGGCGATGGCAGCGGTGGACACGCCTTGGGATTGGGAAGTGAAGGGCGAGACGATTCTGGCCACGCACCGGGCGAACCACCTGCTGCAATACATCTGGACGGTGAAGGATGGGGAACCGATGCCCGGCGGCCAAGGGCCGGCGCCGACGTTCAAGAATCTGGACTGGCTTGACCCGAACGCAGTTCTGTTCCACCGCTGCAAGGACGGTTCGCTGATTGACCTGCTGCGTTCGCCGTCGAAAGAGCGTGTGATTCTGCAACTCGGAAAGACCGGTGACATAATCAACATCCTTCCAGTGGCGAAGAAGATGGCCGAGGAAACAGGGCATCCGACACGGGTTATCGTTCATCGTGCATACCTGCCTTTGGTGCAACGGACCAGTTATGCGAAGGCGGTTCCCTGGAATGGCTCGGTGGAGGATGGTGTTGGGGCGTCCAAACTGGCCGGCGATGCGGAAGTCCTTTCCGCCATGTATTTCGGGAACCTGCAAGCTCCGACCCGGAGATGCGCCAACTTCATCAAGGACCAGTGGGCCGCCTTGGGTTACGAATGGGATTCTTCCCCAGTGGTGTTTGACCGACGCAACCCCGTCGCCGAGTCGTCTTTGAAGAAATCGTTGAAGGCGGAAGGCGATTACATTGTCCTGTCCCTGTCTGGCATTTCCACGCCGGGCACTCCGGCACAAATCAAGGCGGTGACGGACTTCGTTTCACGTCTTGGCATCAAGGTCATTGACATTTCAAACCAGCGAGTTGCCAACTTCGTTGATTGCCTTGCATTGTTGGAAGACGCAAAGATTCTGGTGGCAGCAGACACCGGAATCATCCACTTGAACCGGGCAACGTCAACGCCGTGCATCCACTTCGGGCGTAGCGACTGGTATGGGTCTGGCAACGTCAAGAACGTGGTGTTTCATACGCCATGGGCGAGCCTTCCGGGGAGCATTCCACAGTTGAGAAAGGCAATTCAAACCATGCTGAAACCGGCGATGCCTCTAGTCCGCTTCACTGAGGAACGGATAGAAACAATGGCGATAATGTGCTACATGCCGCCCGCCAACGTAGGCTACCCGCACATCTTCCGTAAGCACATTCAGGAACGACGGCCAGACAGCCAACTGGTGATGGTGGAGGCGGATGCGCTTGGACCTGTCACGGGTAAGAACTCCTACGAGATTTCGAGTCAGATCATGGACAGACTGGTTCGGAATTACGTCCCCCGCCTCAATTCTCGATACGTCATGTTTTTGGAGCCGGACTGCCGGGTTGGAAAGGCTGGGTGGGACAAGCGCATATTCCAGTGCGCTAATGTTGCGGGAGACTTTGCCTGCTACGGAACGCCAGTGGCTTTCAACGCTCAACTGAAAGATGGGTTGCTGGCTTCCATTGCGTCTTTCAATCTCACAATGGGGACGCACATAAAATCACTATCCGGCGAGTGGTTGCGCGACGATGAACTGGCATGGTTCCCCAATGGAGCACTCGCCATCTACAACCGGAGGCTATTGATGGAGGCGTGGTTGGCAACCGAAGACCTGAAAGACAAGCCTTGGGACATGCGTATCGGCATGGGGATGCACCGACTGTTGGGAGAGGATTACTTCAAGCAGTTCGTTCTTTCGAGCGTCATGCTGTCATTCAACGGTGAGTGCTTCACCAACCGGGAATACCAAAAGCGGAAACTTGTTCTGGGCGAGGTCGAAGCCATCCACAACATCAAGGACACCTGGGTTCCATGAAGCTCGTAACCCATTACGATCAGAACATGAAGCAGGTCGGCGACCTATGCGTTCGCAGTCTTCGCCGGCAGGCACCGGCAATGGGAGCCGAGGTTGTGGTTGACGAATCTTTGAGAGCAGGCCGTCACCCGTCATGGGATAAGATTCCTGTTATGCTGGCCACGGCCAAACGGTCTGGCACCGGCGAAGTGCTGGTGTGGATTGACGCTGACTGCCTGTTGCTGCGTCCCCTGCCGTTGGTGGATCACCTGCTGTCGTTTAGAACCGAATCGGTGTTTTTCCCAAGTCAGGACTGGAATGGTATTTGCCTCGCAGTGTTCGCCATGCTGAATGTCCCAAGGGCTGTCAGGTTGCTTGAAACCCTGTACTTCTGTGGTGACGTTTCGGACAACGATGAATTCGGAAAGGGACTTGGACCTAAATGGGAGCAAGGAGCCTGCAAATCTCTGATTAAACGATTCCCCGAAGTGGCCAGCATGGTTAGCGCGTTGCCGGCCGCATGGGTAACGGACCATCCCGAACGTGACCCTTCAATGTCAACCTTCATCCATCATTTCGGAGCGCGGACAATGACTCTGCGACACCAGATGATGAACCAACCGAAATATGCACACTATCTCTGATTACTCGCAATGGGGCGAACAGGCCATCATCCTCGATTTCTTCAAGAAGAACCCTCCCAAGTCGAAGCGCGCCTTGGAAATCGGAGCGTTCGACGGCGTGGAGGGAAGCAACTGCCGGGCACTGGCGGAAATGGGATGGCATGTCTTGTCCATCGAAGCCGCCCCGCGCGCGTTCTCACGCCTTCTGGAAAACCGGAATGGACTGGACATCGAGTACCTTCACGCTGCGATAATGCCGACGCCTGGGCTGGTGCGATTCGTGGACACGGAACCGCGTCCCGACACTACGATACCCGTATCCGCCGGCCAGTGTTCCACCTGTCGAAATCAGCACCACGTCGAGAACATGGCCCAGCGATTCTACTACGTCGCCGCCGTGACGCCTATGGATGTGGCGCTGCAATTCGGCACGTTCTGGGACTTCATTTCTCTGGACATCGAAGGTGTGGATTTGGAAGTCCTGAAAGTCATGGGAATGCTGTTGCCCGGAACGTCCCTCCTGTGCGTGGAAGACACTATTCCCGGCACGGAATACGACGAGAACTTTTACCAAGAGTTGCGCGCTTCGGCGGCGGCGCACGGTTTTACCAAGCTGTTTGGACGAACCGACTATGCCATTGAACATCGTGGCGGCGAACGGCGCTGGGCAAATTCATTGCTGACAAGACCATGATCGCGTTTTCATCCTACAAGCCTTTCTCGAAATCTGCTGCCGTCGCGGAGATCCAACGCCTCGCCAAGATTTCGTGGGAGCACGTTTTTGACAGGATCGTTTACCTTGGGCCTCCCGAGCCTGCTCTAGCGTCGCCCAATACCGAGTTCATCCCGTCCGATGATTACCCGATTATCAAGACGTTCTGCCAACTGGCCGCGCGCGAGCAAGACTGGTCCTGCATCGTCAATGCCGACATTGTTGTATCACCGAAATTACGCGAGATCGCCGGCCAGTTGAAGATCGCCGGGGCGGACACTGCGGTTTCAAGGCGATGGCAGATTGGAGACGGTCTGCCGCACCTTGTTGATCACGGACTTGATTTCTTCGCTGCTGCCCCTTGGGTTTGGAGTCATGCTGCGGTTAAAATACCGTCTGACCTGCTCATTGGACATCCCGACTGGGATACCTGGCTGCTGGGATTCTTTCAAAGCACCACGGGCAACCGGACCTACGACCTGACGAGCGAACGGCTGATTTTCCACCCACGGCACGGGGACCGAGGTTACACGTTCAAGGGATTCAATAGCAATGTGCGTGTCATGTGGCCGTTCCTGCGCCTTCCCGACTTTTCCAAACCGTTGACAAAACCCTCCTTGGGGAGCACCGTTTAACACTATGGACTTCGACAAAGCCTCTGACGTGGAGCAAGTCTGTTGGGACTTGAAATGGCACGATCAACTCGCCGCCGCCGACCGGATGCTGGTCAACCGCCTGTTCGACGGCCGCCCACCCTACACGGATGAGGAAGTTGCCGAGAACCAAATCGAGGTCAACAAGAACGACCTGACCGCCCCTCGCGTCGCTCATCAGGCCATCCGCCAGTACGAACGGGCGTTGCTCTCCCCGGAGCAGTTGTTCACCGTGACGCTCGATTACGGCCCGGTGTGGAAGCGGCAGGAGTGGGGGAATACCATCACCCGCGAGATCAACAAACCGTTGAAAGGCGACCGGGCGTTTTACGAAAACGAGTGCGACGTGTTCAAGCAGACGGTCCTGCACGGCGTCGGGCCGGTGGCATGGTTCGACCGCGAGAAGTGGCGTCCGAAGATGATGGGGATTGAGGACGTGCTGTTGCCCAGCAAAACGCTGGTGTCCATGTCCAACCTGAATTACTTCGGCCTGTTCGTTCAGTTCACCGAGGAGGAACTTGACCGGTTGACGAATGGGCCGAAGGTTGATCCCGGCTGGAATATGCCACTGGTCAAGAAGGCGCTCGAATGGGTAAAGAAGCAGAAGGGCAAGACTTTTTCCGAGGCGGAAGCGTTCTCACCGGAGAAGGTTGACCAGATGGACAAGGCCAAGCGCGGCCTGTTCTCCGATGATTCAACCCCCACCGTGGACGCTTGGATGTTCTTCTACTACTCCGACGAAGGGCGGTCCTCCGGTTGGCGGCGCAAGATGGTTCTGGACACCCCGATGGCGTCCGTGGCGCACGCTCAAACCCCATCCAAACCGGACGCCAGTACCAAGTCGTTCATGTCAACCCGCGGTGAGTTCCTGTACAACTCCAAGAGCCGGAAGTTCGCCGATGACCTGGACCAATGCCTGCATTTCCAGTTCGGCAATACGTCCGTGGTGGCACCGTCATATTACCACACGGTTCGGGGGTTGGGTTGGCTGCTCTATTCCGTGTGCCATTTCGCCAACCGCCTGTCCTGCCGGATTGACGAGTCCAGCTTCGAGTCGTTGATGCAGTATTTCTGGGCCAACGGCGAGCGCGATGTGCAGCGGATTCAACAGATCAACCTGACCCATAAGAAGGTGCTGCCGGAAGGTTTGCGGTTCGTGCGTCCCGAGGAACGCTGGCAGGTGCAGTCAGACATGGTATCACTGACGCTGGCCAATAACCGTCAGATCATCGCCGAAACAGCCACCAGCTACGCTCAGGACTTGGAAATCGGCCAGGAAGCAAGCCCAGAAACCGCCACGAAAACGATGGCGAAGATCAACTCGTCAGCCGCCATCGTCGGTTCGATGCTGGAAAAGGCGTACATCTACCAGACGTTCAAGTACATCGAAATCGCACGCCGCTTCTGCATGAAGGATTCCAATGACCCGGACGTGAAGCGGTTCCGGGTGGAATGCCTCAAGGCGGGGATACCCGAGGATGCGCTCAATGCGGCCCGCTGGGACGTGAAACCGTCACGAGTGATTGGCAGCGGCAATCTGACGCTGCGGATGGCCATGTCGGATAAGCTCATGGCGGGCGCCTACACCAAGGTTGGCCCGGAAGCGCAAAAGAAACTGTTGCGCGAGTTCATTTCCGCCAACAGCCAGGTGGACGCGATGGGCCACGACCTTGTGCCGGACGTGCCGACCATTTCCGACAGCGTGCGGAACGCCCAGCGTGACGCGGCGGTGTTGCTGGCCGGCCTGCCGATTGCGATGGAGGATGCGTCCAACCACGAGGAAGTGATTCAGGTGTATCTCACCGATATGGCTCAAGTGGTGCAGCAGGTCCAGCAGGCGGGCGGCGTGGCCGATGCCAAGACGCTGGCCGGGTTGCAAAACATCGCCGGGATGTCGGTGCAAGGCCAACCGTTGCCGGGACCCACGCAGAAGTTCAGCAACATCCGCAGCCATCTGGCTTTGCTCGCTGAGAACAAGGAGCCTGACACCAAGAAGAAGGTGAAGGAGCTTGGGGATGCCTTTGGCAAGCTGATGAATCTGGTCAAGGCGATGGCGCAGCGGTCGCAAGAGCAGGGTGCCAAGGGCAAGGAAGCTGGAGGCGGCATTGACCCGGCGGACGGTGCGAAGATTGCCGGGGCGATCTTAATGACCAAGACCAAGGCGAAACTGGCGAGTGAATCGCACGCGGCGCGCACGGCGCAAAAGCAGATCACTTGGGAGCAGCAACAGAAACAGCAGGCGGAACGGCACCAGCAGGAGTTGAAAGAGGCGGCGGACAAGCACCGGCTGGAAATGGCGTCGTCGGCCGTGAAGGCGCTGCAACCGAAACAGAACCCACTCGCTGAATAACTATGAACGTAAAAATTGAAATCATCCCGCACGAAAAACAGCGTTACCCAACCGTCGGGGATTGGGTGTTTGACGACGCTGGCAACCTGACCATCTACGTTTCCAAGATGTCGGACTGGCGCCGGGAAATCCTTGTGGCAGTCCACGAGCTTTGCGAAACCGCCATGTGCAAGCAGGATGGTGTGACACAGGAGGAAGTGGATGCGTTCGACAAGGCGTATGAGGCGAACCGTCCCGAAGGTGACGACAGCGAACCGGGCGACGATCCCAAGGCACCCTACCGCCGCCAGCACTTCGTTGCCACGAACATCGAGCGCACGCTGGCCCGCGAGCTTGGTGTGGATTGGGAAGACTACGCCGACGAAGTTGAAGCTTTCCCGTGAAAGAGATAAGCGACGTGGTGGCCTGTGTGGTCACAACCGGATTGTACCAACCGCTTGGGGAATGTCTTGCGACGAAGTGCAAGCGCACGCTCATCTGGTCCCCGGAGGCCCGCGATTTCCCATCCGTGAAGCAGGCGGTCATGGGAACGGGTTTTCCTCAGATCGAGCGCGTGCGCGAGTTCTGGAACTACAAGCACGACATTGACCTGTTCTGCTTTCCCGATTCGTGCTTGCCTGAGTTGCAGCTTGAGCTTGAGGCGCAAGGATTCGCTGTGTGGGGTTCACGACGCGGCGACGAGCTTGAACACCGCCGCGAGTTCTTCATGCACACGCTGGAAACATTGGGCCTCGATGTGCCGGCGTTTCACGTCTGCGAAGGCATGGACGAACTGCGGGCTTATCTGCGCGACCACGACGACCAGTATGTGAAGCTGTCCCGGTGGCGGGGCGACTTGGAAACGAAACACTGGCGGAACTGGGCGATGGACGAAGGCTGGCTTGACTGGCTCGCCTACAGCTTGGGGCCGTGCAAGGACGTGTTGCGGTTTTTGTCGTTCGACAAGATCGAGACGGATTTGGAAATCGGCGGGGACACCTACTGCGTGGACGGTCAATGGCCGTCACTCATGCTCAACGGGCTTGAAGCCAAGGACACCACCTACTTTTCCGCCGTCACGAAGCGGAACGAAATGCCGGACCAACTGCAAGAAATCTTCGACGCCTACGCGCCGATGTTCCGTGAGTATCGCTACCGGCAACAGTGGAGCATGGAAGTCCGGGTGAAGGACGACAAAGCGTACTTTATTGACGCCACGCCGCGCGGCGGGATGCCCAGCAGCGGCAGCCAGCAACTCGTGTGGAGCAACTTCCCGGAGATTATTTGGGCTGGTGCCAACGGCGAGTGCATTGACCCAGTTCCCGCGGCGAAGTTCACGCTTGAAATGATGGTCACGGCGGAAGCGGCGGATCAGCCGTGGATTAAGGTCGAGTTCGATCCCGCCATTTTTCCGTGGATGCGGTGCTCCGACTGCGCCATCATCAACGGCGTTCACTGTTTCCCACAGGAGGAATCGCATGACGGCGAGCTCGGCTGGCTGGTGGCAATGGGCGATACCCCGCAAGAGACTCTGGACCGGGGTAAGGAACTGGCGGATATGCTGCCGGACGGCTGCGATGCGAAGCTCGAAAATCTTGTCTCGCTGATGAAGGAAGTGGACAGCGGCGAGGAACAAGGGATTCCGTTCACCACCCAACCCATACCACAACCCGCCGAAGTAGTGGCGGACTAAATCACCATGACCATTGAACCCAAAGAACTATTCCGCAAGAGCCAGGACGCCCAAGCGTTCAACGCCGCGCTCTTGCCACTCGCCAACGCCTGCCAGGTCGTGCTGCTCGACATGCAGTTAAACCTGCCGGCCATCTGCGATCCGACACAGGCGACTGCCGTTTACAACCAAATGTTCGGCGCGAAAGAGTTCGCTGAACGTCTGCTGTCGCTGACGGAAGAACCGAAGGCGCCCACTCCGATCAAATCCAGCGCGTTGAGGAACTGATGAACCCTGACTATCCGCCGGCCATGCCGGAATATGCTGTCCTGCCCGGATACGTTGATTCGTCGAAGGCGGGCAAGCTGTTCTTGAAGATCATCATGGCCCATCAGAACGGTGGCAAGGGCAAGAAGATCAAACCCGAAGGCAAACCCGTCGGCAACGTCGGCGCGCGTCACGGCGGCGGCAGAACCAGCAAAGGAGGCAAGAAGTGAAAACCGCAACTCAACAACGCTCAGAGAAGTTCGCCCAGCGTCTTGTTCATCAAGGGCCAGTGTATGACCGCCAGATGAAGGTGACGCGACCTCGCAAGTTCAAGAAGAAAAACCGCCTGTACTAACCACCAACCCCCAACAACACCATGCCTGACATAGCCACCGCAAGCACCCCCGCAGTCCAAGACGCACCGGCACCAGCCCCCGAGGGTTTCCCTGAATCGTTGACACCGCTCTCTGATGCGGTGAAAGCGAAGTGGATGCCCAAGAAGCCTGACGCCACCCCGCCGCCCGTCAAGTCCGACGCGAAACCAGACGACACGACACCGGACAAACCTGACGAGGATACGTCACTGGACAAACCCGACAAGCCCAAGGCCGACGACACCAAGAAACCGGACGAAGTGCCGCCGGTGAAGCCGGACTTGAAGCCGGTCAAAAAAACGCCATTCCAACTGCTCCACGAAAGCGAGGCCGAGGTAAAGAAGCTCAAGCGCCAGATCGAGGAAATCCAGTCCAAGGCGACCGCCGACCCCAGCGAGCATCCCAAGTTCAAGGAAGTGAACACCGCTTTGGAATCGGCCAACAAACGGATCGAGTCCTTGGAAACCGAGTTGAAGTTCGCCCGCTACGACAAGTCGGCCGACTACAAGGAGAACTACGAGAAGCCCTACGTCAACGCCTACAACGCCGGGCGCAACGCGATGGGAGCTTTGGACGTTACTGCTGACGACGGCAACACCCGCGCCGGCACCGCTGAGGATTTCGACCGGCTTATGGCGATTTCCGATCCGCGCGCCCAGCGTGCCGCCGCCAAGGCCATGTTCGGCGACGACACCGCCGCACTTGCCGAGTTCATCACCCACCGGAATGAGGTTTCCCGGTTGGCTGAGGTTGCCCGTAACTCCATCGCCGACTTTGAGAAGAAGGCTGGCGAGCGCGACAAGCAGCGTGCCGACGCGATGGCCCAACACCAGAAGCGGGTTGCCGCCGAGATTTCGACGGCTTGGCAGAAGCACACCGCCGAGACAACGACGAAGTACGCCCAGTGGTTTGCTCCAGTAGAAGGTGACGCGGAGGGAAACGCCTTGTTGACGGCTGGATATGACTTGGCAAAGAAAGCGTTCAGCAACCTGAACCTGTACGATCCCAAACTCACCAGTGAACAGCGGGCCGAGTTGATTGCCGGACAGGCCGCCATCATCAACAAGGGTGCTGCGTTTGACCGGCTGGCCGTCCAGTTCAAGAACCGGGGCGAACGCATCAAGGCACTCGAAACCGAGTTGAAACAGTTCAAGGCGAGCGAGCCTGGTCCGGGCGAAGGCAGCCGCGCCAAGGCCACCGCGCCAATGACGGCGGAAGACTCGTTCCGCAACCGGTTCAAGGGCAAACTGCGCTGATTTCCCGCAGGCATCGCTACCTGCATTCGCACAGTGGCCCGGCTTCTGGTGGAGTCGGGCTTTTTTATTGTCGCTTGACAACCAACCGGTTCGTGCTTACCAGTTGGACAACAGCGGAAGTCTCAGGGTCCGCCCTGAGAAAAGGCTCCCTGCCTTTTCAAAAAACAGGGTGTCAGATGCGCCCGTCTCCCGACGGGGAACCTGGGTAGGTTCGGAAGCAATTCTCGCAGCTTCAAAATCCCAACGCAGAATCCGTGTCGCCGAAGGTGCGTCCGGGCGATTCCGCGGTAACTGAAACCAGTTCAACGATTTTGAAGTTATGAGCCAAGAAGGTCAGACAATCGCCCCTTGCGACTTTATCCAGGCGCTCGTGGACGAACAGCCCAACTACGACAAGTACATTGTGGAGGATTTGCGCCCGACGGACGGCGAGATCGGCCACATTTCCATCGGCGAGTTCCCGGCGTTCTCCGGTGTCAACCTGTTCCAAGACCGGTTCAACCACGTCGCGGTCAACACAACCCGACCGTGGAAGCGGGTCAGTTACGAGTCCTGCGTCGGCCGTCCATGCTGCAAGTCTGAGAATCAGACGGGCGTGGGTTCCACCCGGCTCAACTACTACCTGGAGGAAATCAGCTACTCGACGCCGCTTCTGTGCTTCGACCAGCAACTCCATGTGACGCACGCCGTCGAGCAGTGGAACTACATCATTTCCGACATCCTCAAGCCCATCCCCAGCGGCGTCCAGTCCATGTGGATTCGGAAACGCGGGTTGCAATGGGCGAAACACCGCTTTGTGGCGAACGCCAACTTCGGCACCCCGGTCAGTGAGTTCAACTACACTTGGGCGAACGACGTGAACGGAAACGAGGTCTATCTGCTCACCAGCGCCATGCCGACCAGCAAGTTGACGCCGCAGATGCTCCAGCGCCGGGTGGGTCCGCTGACCCGAATCGGCTACCACGGGAAAGACCCGTACAAGGAGGAAAAGAACCTGCCGATGATCGAACTGGTCACGGGCGAGCATACTTTGTGGGATTTGGAACACCTGTCCGGCCAGCCGGGCGGAAGCGGTTCGCCGACTCTCCCGAACAATTGGCGCTTTACCGAGTGGGACGCGGCCAGCAAGTTCTGGCGGTACGGTTTCACCGGCCAACTGGGCGAGTTTATGGTGCGCGTGGACACATTCGAAATGCGCTTCATCTATCTGGGCGCCAGCGGCAACGCGACGTATCCGTTCAAGTTCCAGTTGGTGCTGCCCTACGTCAACATCACGTCCAGCGGTGCCGGCGGGGCGATGGGCCTCAAGTCGGAGGACAACCCGGATTACGAGACAGCCCCCTATCGGTTCACTCGCGTCTGGCACAAGGAAGCCATGCAGGCGCTCGTGCAAGACACGGCGAAGATCAACGCCATGATGCCGTATGCGGTGCGCGACTTTGGCGGCAAGTGGAAAGTGGTGCTGCCTCACGTCCTGGTGGACGAGAACGGCGTCGTCACCCCGATTGACAACCGGCGCGAGAACCAATGCCAGTTCCTCATGGACCTGCAAATGGCGATCCGGCCGAACCACACGGAGTGGATGGAGTGGTATTTCCACATCGCCGAGCCTTCGTGCGTCACGGTGGTTGAGCCGTGCAGCATGGGTCCGTGCTATCCGCCGGCCCGCGAAGGTGAAGCCTGCCCGCAGCACTATCTGGCCCACAACTGGCCGTGCCCGACGCCGGTTACTCCGTTCACGTTCACGCCGACGCTGGATTCCGTCACCGGCAGCTACAACCTGGAAGCCAACACGGTCCTGTGCGACTTGGCTCCGATCAGCCACGGCATCATCACGGCAACCACGATTGCCGATCTGGTCACGCAACTGAACGCTCAGTTGGCGAATCTCGGGGTCTGGGCGGTTGCCAGCCCGACGACGATTACTCTGACCGGCTCGAACTGCGCCACGGTTACGCTTCCGTGGACGGTCACGACGGCCTGAGTTGGGTGGGTGAGTTCATGGTGGGGCTGGCGGGCGCGTTTCCCGCCAGCCTTCCGCCAAACTTGAATACCGTATGAAGAACCAATTCTATCCTGAACCGGAAGACGGGCCGGAAGCTGCCGGTGCGCCGACTGACACCCCACCCAAGCCCGAGGAAGACGCGGGCAACGAAACCGCCCTACTTCCCAAGTCCATGCTGGGCGAGTGCCAGGTGGGCGACACGATCACCGTGAAGGTAGTGGCGGAACATGAAGGCGAGTTTGAGGTCGAGAAAACGGAGGAAACCACAAAGGAAGAAGACGGCGTGCCGTCTGCCTTTGGCGGTGGTGGCCGAACGCCCTTGAAACGCCCGCGGCTGCCTGGCGCGATGCGAAGCGCCGAGGTTTAACCCGTCCTGACCTATGGCCACCCCGACGCCTCAAACTCTGGTGGCGCAAGCAAGCTGTTACCTCTGTGCCGGCGCGAGCTTGGTGGAGGGGATGGAAATGGCCTTGCTTGCGGACATCATCAACACGCTCGAAAACCAACAAATCCCCATTGACGCCATCTTGGATGACCAAGGACGGCCAATTCTCGACGACACTGGAAACTACATAAGGGCAACATGAAAACTCTCCTGACACTTCTCTTTCTGCCGCTGCTGCTCGCGGCACAGGGCATTAACATGACCAACATTCACGGTGCAACCAACGTGTCGCCGTGGCTGGATGGTGTGCTCGGTTTGTCCGACACGAACCATACCCGGATGCTGTCGGCACCGCAGTTGTCGGTGCTGGCGGTGGGAAAGAACTACCGGACAGCATCGCAATTCGGGGCGCTGGGGGGCACCAACCACGACGAAGTTGCACTCCAGAACGGGATCAACTGGAGCGCCACCAACGGCGGTGTGATCGTCTTCGACAAGAACGTAACAGTGGGAACCAACAATGTCGGCACGATCAACGCAGTCAGCGGCACCTATCAGTACTTCGACCTAGCCACCCCGAGCGGGACCACCATTCTGGTGTTACCGGGGGTCACCATTACCCGCGACACCAACAACCTTGCGCTCTTCGGTAACACCACACCGCAGTCTATTCCCTATTACACCGTCCCGCCTGAAAGCAATATCACAGTGCTGGGCGGCATCTGGAACTGCAACGGACTGTCGAATACCATTTATGAGTTTGATGCGACCAACAACTTCGGTGCCGTGGGGTTTTACTTCATGGGCGTGTCAAATCTTGTCACGCGGGGTGTGACAATTCAGAATTCGGCATATTTCGCCTTCCTTTTGGCGAATGCAGTTGATTGTCGTTTGAACGATTACACTGCCGAGCAACATTACGTTGCTGACTGGAGCACGTACCATGAGACGGGGGGCAACGACGGCCTGCATTTGTGGGACCCCATCGAGAATCTCCAAGTCAACAACATGAACACTTGGAACTTGAACGACAATCCAATCGGCATCTGCCCGAGTGAGCGGATACAAAACACGAACCTTGTTTCAGGATTCACCATCAAACCGTGGGGGTTGACTAGATTAAACGGCCCCGGCAACTATAAAGGGATGCAGCACGTTCGCGTTAATGGATTGCACATTCACAATTCGTTGCAAAGCATCGGATTTTATGGCTACCCAGAGTTTGGGAATACAGCGCTCGTTGATTTCGTGATTGATGGCATGGACGGTTTCGTGTATAGCGGCGGCGTCCTTGGAGGCGGGTCCCCTGGAATTACCGGCATAGCGCCTGGTGGAGGCTGTTATTACCACTCCCTGACAATCAAGAATTACGCCGTGACTGGCGGCGGCGCGAGCATTCACTTGTGCGATGACGTTGCTCAGGCTGGCAACATCCTTCTCGACAATATTCAGTACCACCAGGTCCCGTACGACCTCCTGCCATCGAAGTTCCTTGAGGTATGTTCCTCCAACGTGGTCATCAACGGGCTTTCGATCACTGCCACCAACGAGTACGCCTATGCCATCACAAGTCGCTGGACCAACGTCGTTGGCGGCGCGGTGCGGACGACCGCGAATCTGACGGTGAATGGCGCAGTAATGAACGGCATTGACTATTTGATCGGTGACTCTGCTGGAATCGCAAACCTGTCAGTAAACGGGCTAACCGGCGCGAAGTTGATGACCAACAGCACGGCAACTACGGTGTCGGCGACCGGCACGACCGAGACGGACTTGGCTGGGATTGTCAACGTCACGCTGGACAACACCGCGGTCAATGGCATCCATACCCATAATGCGGATGTGGATTACGTCCAACCGAATCCGTGGCTGACATACAACGCCGATCTTACTGGAAATGCTTCGGGTGTTAAGGAGGGTTACGGCGGAAATCCGGATTGGAACTGGGTGTTTTATTCAAATCACCGTTTGGGCTTTTCGAGTGCTGGATTTACAGTCACTCCACCAGTTGCGGTGGAACTAGACGGAGTCTTGACCGCCAACAACGGCCTACAAGTCGGAACGAACGTCGGCATCAGCCAAACCAACGTCTTCGAGGCAACCGGAACCAACTGGACCATCAAGGTCGTTGGCGGACTCGTCACTGGAATCTCGCATACCCCGTAACCTTTATGGCTGACACGACCCCACAAACCCTGCGAACGCAGGCCAACTGCTACATCTGTGCCGGCGCCAGCCAGGTTGAAGGGATGAAGCTGGCTCTGCTGGCGCAACTGCTTGACCTGATCCAGTCCGTCAACGTCGGCAACTTGCAGGTGCTCCAAGACTACGCTCCGGGCACACCACCGCCCAACCCGAACCTGCCGGCATTGAGCTACCCAACCGGCGGCGGAACCATGATGCAATGGGATGTAGCAACTCAAGTGTGGCTGTGACCTATGAAAAAGAAACTGCTTCTGACTTTTGGGCTGGGGCTGGTTGCGTTGATTGCCAATGCTGCTATTCCCGCATTCACTGACTTCAACACGAATCAGTTTTCGGTGACTGGGAACAAGGTAAGCATCCTTGCAACGCCAGCGATAACAAACCTGTCGCCTAGCCAGTTGGCGGCTGTCACCAACATCGCCAACAACACCGCGGGTGTCACGACCAACGAAGTCAACGGGATAATTGCCACCAACGTTTATCTGCTAGCTACGGGAGTGCTGGCCACGAACGCGCAGCCGGGTTCAACCGGCGGAACGAATCTTGCGAACGGTTCGAGCGTGTCGGTTGGCAACATCACAGCGACCACGAATCTGACTGTAACTGGCAACCTGATTTATACGCCAAGCGCGGCGCAGACGCTTGCGCCAGGTAGCGTAATAAATCCTACGAACGTGACCCGAATTGTGATTGCCGCGAGCAACGATGTTCCGGTGACGCTGAGCACGACGAACATTTGGCCGGGCGTTACAGGCCAGCAGATTGAGATTTCGCTGTCGGCAACCAACACGACAGCGGCTTCGGTGACGTTCAAGGATGTCGGCACACTGGCAACCAGTGGGGTGAAACTGCCGGCGGCGATGGAAACGATTGTGCCGGGTGGTTCGATGCATTTCAGTTGGAAGCCAACATTGAACTACTGGACGATGGACTATTTCAGTCCAAATGGAGGCAAGACGATGCGCTATGCCAACTTGCAGGTGGACACGAACCTGATCGTTTACGGCAATGTGCAAGTGGGTGGAACAAACTTTGCGAATGAGATCGTTGCTACGAACGGCATCACCCTCGGCGGTGTGAGGAATACGACATGGCCAAGCGGTGGAGGTGGCACGCCCGCGCAGACGATTGACACCAGCGGGGCCAACGTGAACTACACGCTCTCGACCAACGTGGACTTGGTGAAAACCAACATCTTGAACGCCGTTTTGATGATTGGTAACGGCACCACGAACTACGTCTATGGACTGGCCTACGTGAGCATTCGAACGAGCGGGACCAACTTCCTTTTCTCATACTGAACCATGAAACGCATTCTCTTTTCTCTGCTGGCGCTCGTATGGCTGTCGGTAACGTCCTTTGCGGTTTGCTACACGAATACGCAAACAGGTTTGTTTTCGGCTGGGTCAACTTGGATTGGTGGCGTTGCCCCGTCGTTATCGTTGGACACATGGAACATTGTTCCAGGAACGGTCGTCACCTATGACGTGAGCAACAAAGCGACGCTGGGCTGGGGGGCATCGACGAACAACGGCACGCTTAACATGACGAACGCCGTTGCCTGCTTTATGTTGCAGGCGGGCAACCTCTCCGGGAAAGGCAACTGGACAATTGGTTCATCGGCTGTGCCAGTTAACTTTGTTTCGGGATTACCCGGCGTGGTGATTCAGTTTACTAACTCGGCTCAGTGTACGATGGCCGGTACAAACAACGTGGGCTGGTACGGTGTGGCATCGCACATCACAAATACCTATCTTGCCGTTGACGCGCCAATCAGTTCGACGACCATCACTTGCTCGAATGTGCCGGCTGTTTGCGTGGCCGGCGATGTTCTGTTTCTCGGCAACGCTGGTGTTGCTGGACAAGCTGGGGAGTATTATGTCGTTGCAAGTGTGAGCGGAACAAACATCACGCTCATGGGAACGCCGTTCGGCAGTTACACGAACGACTGGCCGGGGATTGTGTTCCAAACGAGCACGCCGGGAGACCGGCCGGTCGGAAGTTGTGTGGCTTTCTTGTCGCTGCCGATTGTGGTAAAGCAATCTGTGGCAAACCTTAATAGCACTTTCGGGTCACAGTCAAACACGCTGTCTGGCGTGCGCATTCAGAATTTGGGAAACGCACTGGTTACCAGTGGTAATGGATGGACCCTGAATAGCTGTGACAACATTGTTGATAACTACGGATTTGCCACTGCATCTAATGGATGGAATGTAAACAACTGTACGATAGTAAATGGTTCCATAGCCACTAGTACTAGTGGCTGGACTATAAAACATTGCACGGCTGACAATAGGGTTGGATGCGCATTTGGTGTAAACGCATCATCCTGCATTATTTCTGATAGTGTGGCAAACAATTGCGCGGCAGGTCCTTTCCTTGCATCCGTAGCATGCAATAGTACTCTATCGAACTGCACGGCGAATTACTGTCTTAGTGGTGCATTTGCCTCTGGTGAAATCCAGAATTGTTTGTTCCAGAACTGCACGGCGAATTACTGTACGAATGGTATTATCAACGGGGATGCAACTGTCCAAAACGGCAACAATGTTATTTCAGGTTTCACGCTCAACAACTGCGGCCCGTTGTTCATAAACACGATGAACGCGGTTTGCTACGGCACACCTTTGGATAGCTCGCTGTCAATTTGCCCCACCTTCAATGGACTGCCTTTCGTTTATGATTTCAAGACCTGGGCTTACGGCGCTTCCGGTGTGGCCATCAACACCAACGGCGTGACGACGTACAACATCACCAACGCAACCATCGGCAGCTACTACAACCTATCGGCGCGACCCAACACTGCGCTCGCGGTCACGGTGGCATTGAATCAGACCAACAACGTCGCTTATGGCCTGTCTCTCGGCCTTGGCCCGCTTCAAATCATCCCGGTTTCCACCGTCACCGTTCCCGGTTCTACCGCGAACACCTGGACCAACATTGTGTTGACCTACAACAACACGTCCGCTGCAACGGTCCCGCTGGCTTTGTATATCAGTGCAACCGGAACCGGCAACGTGCAAGGCCAGTCCGTGACAACCATTGGTGGAAACCGAGTCGTAGGCGTGCAATGAACAACGAGCACGACATGATGCCGGTCAAGGAGCATCTGGAAAAGATGCTCGACTTGGAAAGACAGCTTCGCGAGAAACGCGAGGAATCAATCGCGCTGGCCACCCGGCTTGAAACCAGAGCATCGGAACACCGGATGGAACGAAATCTTGCAGTCATCCTTGCGGCAATCGCGGTTCTGGTAACCTTTTTGAAGCGGTGATATGTCGGCAGGCATTCAGGCAATTATGAATGAGCACGATCTTGCGGTGGAATTTCGGGCTAAGACCACGGAACAGCTTTCGCAGCTTGTCACTGGATTCGCCCGCCTTGAAGCTCGGCTCGATGACTGGCAGAAAACCGGATGCCCGTTTGGAATGGTGACTCGCGCCAAGGTGGACGCGATAAGCGACAAGGGCTTTCTCGGCAAGGTGCTGGGCGTGCTGGTCGCCATCTTTGGCGGGATTTTCGGAAGGAGGGGATGATTATGGCAACCGCAGACGATCAAGCATTTCTGGCAACGCCCAAGGGCATCCTGCTGGTGCGGGTATGCCAGACGCTCATCAAGGGTGCGCTGATTTGGGCGAGCACGAAGTTCCCCAAGCTTGGGCTGGGGGCGAACATTGACGCTCAGGTGCAGCTTTACGCGCCGGCGGCGGCACTGGCCGCGTGCGCCTGGTGGACCAAGTGGCAGCACGACCATGACCACGCGAAACACTTGGACGCCGTGGACGCGGCCGTGAACGCAGCGGTGGCAACGATGGTGACAAAGCCCACCGTGACCGTGCCTGCCGGTGCGGTGAACCACGACGGGCTGCCGGACGCCGGACCGCCCATCCCTTGACACCCGCCGCCGCCGTGGCACATTGCCGGTAGCTACCGAAACAGTAGCGACAGTAACGACATTATGAAAACTCGACTCATCCTCACCGCCGCACTCGCCATCCTCGCCGCCGGCTGCTGGTCTGGCTGCAATCTGCTCAAAGCTACTGTGGCCGCCATCACGCCCGCCCGGGTGCAGGCCGTGACCACGGCCGGCGTGAAGCTGCTCCTGACATCCCAGCCCAACTTGCGCCCGCAGTTCGTGCAGGCTGATACGGACCTCGGGCTGGCCCTCGCCGCGCCGGGTGGGCTCACGGCGGCCCAGTTCAACGCGATCCTGGCCCAGTTGCCCAAGGTGACGCTGACGAGCCCCACGGAAACGCTCGTGGTTGACCTTGTGGAAGGGGTGTTCAACGACGTGGTTTCCGGCGAACTGGTGAAGCTGCAAAGCACGACCACCGGCGCCACCGTCACCGCCTACGCGACCGCCTTCAAGGCCGGGTTGGACGCGGCCCTTGCGCCATGACCCGCCGCCAAGAACTGCGTGCCCTGGCCGTTGGTGCCGGCATCTTCGCCGCCGGGCTGGCCTGCATCTGGCTGACCGGCTGCGCGGGATTCATTAACTTCCTACGATGAAACGCGCCATTTTCTGCCTGTTGTGCGCCGTGCTGTTTAACGGCTGCGCCTACGTCAGCACGACCGCCCGGAGCATGCCGGCCAAGGTCGTGTCCGTCTGCCCTGAGTGCGGCCGGACCAACATCGTGCGGACCAACCAGCAGAAAGTCACCGCGCGCGCCTACGTCCTGTTCACCAAGGCGGATGCGGTGGTGAAGATGGTCCGGGTGGTGGCGGCGCAGTCCGGGTCGGTGGCGGTCGGTGTCACCGATGTCAACGCCAGCAGCGACGCCCAGGTTGCCGCCAGCCTGCAAGCCGTCGTGACCATCCTCGGCCCGATTCTCAAGCTGGCCGGGCTGATCCCGTGAAGCTCTACGCCCGGAAGTCATTGAAGCTGAAAAAGGCGGACTGGATGCTGCTCGACACGATCGCCGGGAAGCTGGGGGCGCTTTACCGGGGATTGCCTTCTTGGCGCGTGCTGGTGCGGCGGATTGCGGCGGGTGAGTTACACGTCGGGAAAGGGCGTCTCAGCGCAGGTAAAGCCACAAGCGCCACGGTGCCCGCCGCCGCCGTGCTTGACGGCGATCAGTGACAGGTCAATGTCCTTCCGGTGGGCGGCGTCAGTCTCGGATTCGTCCGTCTCAAAACAGATGCCGTCGCCTTCCGGGAAGCAACTCGCGTCCTGGTATCCCATCATCCGAAACTTACCAAGCCCGTCCGTATCGGCGGGCCGTTCCTTGGCGTCAAATATCATTGCCTCGGAATTTGACGCGCAAGGGTGGTCTTTAGGCCACTTGCCACCCCGCATCGGCCAGGATTTCGGAAACATGATGTTAGACTTCGACTGTCCTTGATGACCTCTAATGTATGTGACTTTCATGTATTGTTGGAGTTGCGCCGCAAGTTGACCGGGGCGTTGAAGTCCGCGATGGCCGTTGACCAGGCCACGTTGAGGTGACGCCCGCGCCGGGGCAGGACATCGCGCCGGTCTGGATGCCAGCCAAGCTCGATCATCTTTTCAACCAACCGGCGCGTGCTGCCGCTGGCGTAGGTCTTACGAAGGGGTGATTTCATTGCTTCATCCTCGCTTTCTCAAGGGCCTTGCTGGCTTGTTCTTCGGTCATCAGTTCTTCCGGCGCAAACGCCTGGACATGGTTGGGCCACTCGCGGCAGATGACTTTGCCTGCCTCGCGGCGCAGTTCTACCCAGCGGCGGGTCCAAGCGCCGCAGAGCAGGCCGGTGGAAACCGTGAACCATTGGGGGCGGCGGTCATCGGTGGTCATAGCTTGTTGTTCATGTTGTGAATTTCGCACAAGATCGCCAGCAGCGCCGCGATTTGCGCGGCCAGAAAAATGCATATCGGTAGGTCGTTCATGGCTCCCTCAGCATCTCCAGCCTCGTGGCCAGTTCGTTCTGGTCGTCCACCGGCAAGCGCCGGCTGGCCCATTCCAGAATCCGTTCTAGCCCGTCGGCGAGGTCGCATAGCGCGAGAATCTCGTCGGCATTGTGCAGACGCACGCGGAGCTTGTAGCGTTCACGGATTCGTTGGCTTTTCATGGCTTGGGCGGGTTGAGGGCGGCGCGGGCGGCACGTAAATGCCCAAGCGTGAGATAGGTTAGGTTCCGTGTAAAAATCCGATTCATGTCAGACCATCCCTCTGTATCCGAGATATCAAGTTCCGCAAACGGTTTCAGCGCCTCCCTGAGCCTGTCGCGCTCAGCGGTGAGTTGCGCCACCAGCACCTCGGCGGAGCGCAGTTCCTTGTCGTATTGCGGCACTGGCTCAGCGTGAAGCCGTTCAACCTCGTCGCGGAGTGCCACAAACTCCGCGGTAAGCTGGCCGTATTTCGTGGCGGCGGCGTGAAGATCGGCGCGGAGTTGCGCCACCAGCGCCGCCGCGTATTGCGGTACTGCCTCCGATTTCAGCCGTTCCAGTTCATCGGCGGAACGGATCAACAGCCGCTCGTCATAGCCGCCGTTGTCCATAAAGTTCGCCATCCGGCGAAGACCGGCCTCGTTGGTTTCTGGTTCGCTCATGGTTCACCTTTCTGCGCGTCCGGCGCGGGTTGCCACCGCACCATTTTGGCTACGGCTTGTTCCATGCGTTTGCCAAGCTCTTTTTGGGCCTTTTCAATTTCGTGAATCTCGGCAACCGTGGCGATGTTCTCGGGCGTGTTCGGATAGATAGGTGCAAACCCTCCATAATTCTCGCGTTCACTGTTCAGAACACACCACGCTTCCTTGTGGTCCTCCGTTATGGACGTTACCTCAACCAGCGGCCACGACTTTCCGTTGAGGTAATGGACGAACGCCTTGAACCGCACGAACGGTTGTTTCTTCTCAGCGTCGAGTTTCTTATCAATTCTGATCTTTGCCGCCACCAGCGATTCAGCCGGTTTGCTGAAAAGCTCGCAGTTCCAACTGTTGTCGTCTTGCGAGTAGGTGATTTCGACCTCGCGGTAGGTTGTTTTGATTTCGCTCATGGTTCACTCTTTTGGTTAGCGCCTTCGGGCGCGGGTTTCATCTGGAACAGGTTGCAGGTGCCCATCTTCTTGACGGCGAATCCGCCGAGGGTGCATCGGAGGTTAGTGTCTTTGGTATATGACGACCACGGCGTTTTCATCAAGACGCTATCGAATATCAACCGTGAACAGTTCGTGCACGTTCGCGGCACCGCCTTCGGGACGTAGCCCTGTCTCTCTTTTGCTTCACTCTGTTTGCTCATATTTCCCTTTCTGCGCCTTCGGGGATTTCCGCGGCGCGGTTCTTTACCAGC
>Ga0209777_10001180_pt1 | contig 39018 bp, 47 predicted proteins | sample FrelakmetHBP12HB_FD_187147 | JGI IMG/M metagenome (GOLD analysis project Ga0209777, IMG submission 187147) | Freshwater lake sediment microbial communities from the University of Notre Dame, USA, for methane emissions studies -HBP12 HB (SPAdes)... | ecosystem: Environmental > Aquatic >...
CATTAGTGGAGGAGCGAACGGTGCATCACAACACGGTTATTTTATTAATAATGTTGCGACAATAAGTAATGCTATGGGTGCAGGGCAATGCGGTTATGCTTCAAATACGGGCGCAAGCATCAGCAATACAGCAGGTCATGGCTCCTTGCAGTTGTTTTATTTTAATACTCCTAAGACATCAGTCGTTACTTCAGCGGGTTCAGCTTCAATTGTTCTTGGAGCAGGTACAGCTTCCAATATGAATAGTATCGTAGCAGGGGATAATCAAGTTTCCCACGGTGACGGGAGTGTTTCTGCCGGTGGTGGATTCTGGGACAGTGGTAAACGAATACTTCCTACTACTAACTATATAACTGGATTTAATATTGACGCAGGTGATTCTTCAATCTCTACTAACAGTAAAGGATATTTTAGAGTTCCTACTTCTGGAAATATTTCTAAGTGGGTAATGAGATCTGATAATAGTTCAACTGTTGTTGTGAGTGTTGCTAAATGTTCAGCTGAACAATTCCCAGTTGCTTCAAGTATAATTGCAAGTGCTCCAATGATTCTTAATAATCAAAAATGTGTTACAAATACATCATTAACTGATTGGACAACTAATGTGGTTGCTGGAGACTATTTGAAATATTTTGTATTGACAAATTCTTCGGCAACTAATCTTGCAATAGAATTAACTGTTGATGTTCCATAAGGAGGATTTACAATGGCGGATATAATTTGGAATGGTAGTGTAGATGGCGATGTGACTAACGCCAGTAACTGGACCGGTGGAATTCCAAGTGGTTCTGATAATGTGAATATACCTTCAGGTACTGCTAATAGTCCTATGATCGGAACAATTACTACTAGCGGAACAATTACGGTAGAAGCTGGCGCTACAATAGGATGTGATGTTAGTGGTGGCAGTGGGGAAATTATACACGGATTCTAATAATAAAGAGGTAATTCATAATGAATAAAACAATCATAATATTTATAGCAATACTGTTTATATGTAATACATCATTTTCTGAATCAACAACAAATAATATTACGATGAAAGTTCAGTTTAAAAGTCCACAATCAGATCAAAGAACAACTCTTCTAATTCAATATAGAAATAGAATGGAATCTTTGAAGCATGCAAAAACTGATGAAGAGAGAAACAAAATTTTGAGTGAAATCGAGATTATTAAAAAACAATTAAATAACGTAAAGTAATATGAATATTAAACAAATTATATCTTTATTGATATTGTGTCTTTCATCAACATTTTTAAATGCTCAATCTAATAATACTAAATTTATTATAACAAAAGGAGGAATATCATTCTTTACACCAATTTATATTCCTTCTCAAGGTTTAACAATCAGTATAGCATCTATTGATCCAACTAATACTTCTGATATAGTGTTGCATATCAATGTGCCATCAAATCAAACTGTAAATATTTTAGCTGCTACTACTTCATCTGCAACTAAAACAACAGTTGGATCAGTTATAAATAGCACTACTAATTGGGCTGTAAAAGATTTTGTTCATTCTGGTGTTGCACTAATTAATACCCCAAGCAAACAATTTTATAATTTAAGCTGGACAAATAATGATATAACATATACAAATACAGAAGAGTGGGGTATGTATAACACATTTCGATCAGGTGCTAAATGGACTATGGAAGCAATACCTGTTGATTTTGGTTCTGATTATAGTTTTAATGGACCAGTGGGTAATCAATTAAAAAGATCAATGGCTCAATATAATAATTCAGGTAATACGGGAGATGTTATATATATTATGATTGATCATGCTCTTACTACTCCGGCATATGATATATATTTTGTAAGTAATTCAATATGGTATATTCAAAATACAAATGGAATTGTTTCAACAGCTACTACTAATTTTAATCCAATGACAGGACTTTATGTAAACAGAAAAGCAATATCTAATACTAATATGGTGTGGACTGGTAAACTCAGAACTAATACTACCTATACTATTGATATTTATCCTGGTTATAATTATTTTTCTTGGCCATGCAGAACAGAAAGAAATATGACAAATGGACTTTCAACTACTGATGTTGGTTGGGGATTTTTAAAATCTGGTGGACGTGCTAATAATGATGCAGCATTCGCTGATACCATATTTTATATGGAATCTAATTCATGGAGAAGAGCATATCTTATACCTGATGGTCGGTGGTGGGATTATATGCGGGGTGGTCAGTTTGCTTTTACCTTTGCACCAACTATGAGTTTTCAATATTATTCAAGAACTAATCTATTTACTTGGACAAATAGTTACGGTCCATAAAAATCAAGATATTGGATTAATTTATGAAAGTAGTAATACTGCATGGAGTTGGGTTCTTTGAAGATAAAGCACCTGATAGAAGATTGATAAATGAAATATCTAAAATACCTGATTGTGAAATGGTATGGTATAATTGGAAACATAAATTAGATATTTCAAAAATTGATCTCCCATATAAAAACATAAGAGAATGGATTTGTGAAGTTATATTAGATTTTCAAACAGTTGTTAAGTTTGCTTTTGATATGGATATTCCTGATGCTGATTATTATGTTGGCCATAGTGCAGGATCTATACTTGCTCTTATACAAGATAAACCATCTATCATATTTGGAAGTCCTGCTATATTGATTGATAGTATTCAAGGAGTTAATGCAGTTGATTGTTTATTAAATTCTCAGCCGGTTCTTAATATAGTTCACAAGAAAGATGTTTTAGCTTATCCTGTTCCGATGCCTTACTTCACTAACACTTATGTTGATAGTTCATGGTGGAATACTGCATCATGGAATCCCATTACTGCACACAGTGTTTATTGGGATGATAAAGCAATAGTTAAAACGATCGTAAATCAACTCAAGGAATGGCAAAATAATCCTCCTGAATAAACTTATAAATTTCAACTGGAGGTTTTATGGCTATCGATGATGTTAGAGCGATGTTAGCTTCAGTGCATGAGTATAATGTTAATTTGATGACTCGTGAAATTTACTTACATGGATTTTATGCATCTGGTGATGGTGATGTAAATGAACCAGGTGTTGAGTATAGAATGGCGAACGGTTTTATAAAGAATTTGAATTTCTTAAATCAATTAAATCATAATGATATAGTTATTCATCAACATACCGTTGGTGGTATATGGAATTCTGGTATGTCTATTTTTGATAGTCTAAAAAATTCGGTATCAAAAACCATTATGATAGTATATGCTCAAGCTTCTTCGATGAGTTCAATAACACTTCAAGGTGCTTCTCTGAGACTTTTAATGCCCAATACAGAATTTTTAGTTCATGACGGAACTTTTGGGGCTGAGGGAACACCCACACAAGTTACCAGTGCTTTAAGATATTGTGAACGAACTAGAAAAGTTGGAGTTCAAATATATGCAGAGAGATGTATTAATGGTGAATATTTTAAGAAGAAAAAAATGAATATAAAAGAAGTTTCAAAATTCATTCAAAATAAGATTCTTAGAAATACTGATTGGTATATGGACGCACGAGAAGCAATTTCGTATGGGTTCGCAGACGGAATTATTGGAGAAGACGGATATACAATATCTTTTAAAAGTGCACCAAAGAAAAGAAAATGAAAATATGTGAATGTGGGTGCGAATTACAATTAATCAATGAAAAGAATAGATTTATTAACGGGCATAATAGACCATGGAAAGGTAAGAAAAGATCAGAAGAAACAAAAACAAAATTATCGATATCACATAAATCAGAAGAAATCAAAGAAAAAAAGAAACGAACATGGTTAATTAAATATGGTGTTGATCATCCATTAAAATCAAATGAAATCATAGAAAGGAAGAAACAGACTTGCTTAGATCATTTCGGTGTTGATAATCCGATGAAAAGTAATCAGGTTAAAATAGATTATCAAAAATCATGTTTTAAAAATAATGGTGTTAATTGGCCAGCAGAATCGAAAAAAATTCAAGAAAAAACATGGCAGAAGATTCAGGAAAAAACCGGATATAGATTTCCCTCTCAATCACCAGAAGCACAATCTAAAATGAGAATATCATATCAAAAACACTATGGTGTAGATAATCCAATGAAAAGCGATGAAATTAAAAATAAACACAAAATAACATGTCAACATAATATGGGTGTTGATAATTCGTTATCATGTGTGAAAGTTCAACAAAAAATAAAACACTCATTAATGAGAAATTATGGCGTTGAATACCCATTACAAAATCAAATAATACATGAAAAGCAAATGAAAAATTCTTTTCAAAGAAAAGAATATATTCTTCCAAGCGGCTCGATAATTTTTGTACACGGATATGAACCAGATTTTTTAAATTATGTATTTGCTAATGATTTGTTAAAGGAAAATGAAATTGATTATAAACCCAAAAGAATCAAATATATTTTAGAAGATGGTTCAGAACATTATTACTTCGCTGATTTTTATATCCCAAAATTTAATTTAATAGTAGAAATCAAATCATGGTATATTCTCTCGCTTCAAAAATGTACAGATTTAAAAATTGCTGCAGTTAAAGATCTTGGTCATAATTATATAATGATTTTGGATAAAAATTATGAAGACTTTAAAAAATATACCAGTATCCTTTCATAGATGTAAAACCGCAAAACAGATAGTTTATCTATGGTACGCTCTTGATAGTAAAGAACCTTTAGATACAAAAGTAGATCTATATCCATTCACAGGTAAAAAGAAATTTATGGGTCCTGTCTCTAGAGCTATTAAATCAGCTGAAAGGTTTAGAAAATGGGGATTTTATAGAAGACTTTCTAAGAAGTCTTATGGTGGAGAAGTCTTTTTTTGGGTATCAGAAAAAGGCAAAGCTCTAGATTTGATACATGTGTTAGCTCATGAGATTGCACATTCAGCTGGAATTAAAGATGAGGATGAAGCTAATAAGTTTGCAGCAATTAGTACTTTCTCGGTTCATGTTGCATCTAAGTTTTCAAAAGGAAAGATCAGATTGAAATGATTGTTTAAAGTGCCCAAAGGAAATATTTTTGTTTGTAAAAAGTAGGTCTCTTACTCATTAATAAGGGAATACCAAAAGGATCTAAATTTCTATATATATTAATAATTGATTAGTTAAGTTTAGTTTTACTTATGTAAAATAATTCGTCAAAGGGGAGACACCAATGAAGTAGGGATATTACATTATAAGTTACTTATTTTAAAAAGAGTGATCCTGGAACCAGAGCTTCCTAAGCAATCCAGGATCACTCACTTTTTCTACAGTGGACTATGCCACTATAAATAGATTATTAAGCATAGTGCGTTATATCGAGTGATTAGGGAACCTCCGAAAGGACTGGACCATCAGCAATGTCTTAAAGTCCTCTCGGGATATGGCTTAGTCAGCTATATATCCCGAGAGGCACTAATTCTTTTTTTTCGCAATAAACAAAACACAAAGGAAGTTATGAAGACGCTACATGCAATAGTGATACTGCTAGATAAAGCAGTGACTCCAGAAGATATTTTTGGAGTAATAAAGGATGGTGAAAATCTGAGTGATGTTTTTAAGAAACTCGCCAAGATTGTTCATCCCGATGTGAATAAGGATAAGGTAAAGGAAGCAAATGACGCATTTCAGAAATTACAGGACTGGTATCATAAGGCACAGGATAAAGTTGAAGCTGGTACCTATGGTGATAGAGATGCCTGTGATAGGGTAACTCTGAATAGCAAGAAAGGATCATATACAATAACTGCTCGAGTGAGCGGCGGCGATCTTTCAGAAGTATTTGTTGGGGTTGACAAAGACAAAAAATCTGTTCTTGTAAAGATTTGTCGGACACCATCAAATAATGATCTTGTTAGTAGGGAAGCATCAACTCTTCAATATTTGCTGGAAGAATCACCAAGTAAAGATCTGAAGGTAATGAGACATATTCCTGTGCTGGTTGATTCTTTTTCATTGAAAGATGGAAAGATAAATAAGCAGGTTAATATTTTCAAGTATGACGCTGGTGGTGTGACACTTGAGGATGTTAAAACTCTTTATCCTGATGGAATTGACGCACAGGATATGGCATGGATGTTCAACAGGTTGCTTGCTTCTTTAATGGCAGCACATCAGAGTGGTGTGGTACATGGAGCAATTACGCCGGAACATTTCATTGTGTTCGAAGAAAATCATAATGGATTGCTAATTGATTGGAGCTATTCAGTCAAGATAGGATCACCACTTAAAGCAATAGTGCCTAAGTGGTTGGTGATATATCCTGATGAAATAAAGAATAAGAAAAAGAAAGAAGTAAATGAAGGAGTAGATATCTATATGGCTGCCATGTGTGCGAGATACTTGCTCGGCAAGAAAGATCGTCCAAGGGCAATCGACGGATTATTGAATTCCTGTTTACTGGGTCCCAATCACCGACCCACTGAAGTATTTGAGGTGATTGAAAAATTCAAGATTATTCTTGAAGAAGTGTATGGTGAGAGAAAGTTTAGGAAGTTGAGTTTAACAAACAAAGAGTAAAACAAAAAGGTAGGTGTGATATGGGTGGTAGTAGTTATAGTAGCGACGCGTTTACGTCCAGGTTGAAGAGTGTTCGTGATTCCGGTGCTTCTTATTTTTGCCATACTGCAGATGTGCGGTCTGGTAAAAAGGCAGTTGGATGTCATGAATCGCTTGATCCCAAAAAGGCAAACAAGGCAGGGGTTAAGATCAGGGAAAGTCGGGATAGCGACACACATCCCGAGAGTCTTGCAATCTCGGTTCTCTTTGATGTGACTGGTTCAATGGGAATGGTCCCAGGAAAGCTCGTTGATAAACTCAATAAGCTGATGTCTGGTCTCATTGAGAAAGGTTATGTCAAGCACCCGCATGTTATGTTTGGTGCAATTGGAGATGCAACCTGCGATGCAGTTCCGTTGCAAGTAGGCCAGTTTGAAGCTGGCAATGAGATGGATAGCACTCTTGCTAACATCTATATTGAGGGTGGTGGTGGCGGACAGACCAGAGAATCATATGAGCTCGCGATGTATTATATGAGCAAGTATACATCAATGGATTGTCTCGACAAACGAGGAAAGAAAGGATACCTCTTCCTGGTTGGTGACGAGATGCCTTATGAGGAGGTCAAACCCGGTGAAGTAAAAGAATTCATCGGTGACGCAATGCAGTCTGCTCTTCCTATCGAAAAACTTCTTGAGGAGCTTCGAGAAAAGTTCGAGGTGTTCTGGATCTATCCTCATGAGGGTAGTTACTGGGGCGGTGGAGATAGTAAGGAAGTAAAATATCTTCGTAAGCTGTTCGGTCAGCAACTTATCTCTTTGGAGAAAGCAGAAGATGTTTGTGAACTCCTGGTCATGACCATCGGCGCAGCTGAAGGTTATGATGTTCATGACATTGGTAAGGATCTTGTTAGTGTTGGTGCAAGTGCTGACTCAGTTAAGCGTGCATCAAAGGCAGTGACTCCTTACGTCAAGACATCCAGCGTAGCAAAGACTGGATCTGTAAATGGAAAACTTCCCACCACAACTGGTGTGGATAAGGTTGAAAGGCTGTAAATATGTCCTACGTCGTCACAGGTCTTGGATTTGGTGACGAAGGAAAGGGTATGACTGTCGAAGCTCTCTGCCGTCGTGATAACATCAAAGTTGTTGTTAGACATAACGGCGGAGGGCAGGCAGCTCATAATGTCTGTCAAAAAGATGGCAGACATCACACATTCAGTCAGTTTGGTAGTAATAGTTTCATGGATGGAGCTATTACTATATTGTCCAAATATATGATTGTGAATCCTTCGTCGTTTTTGGTTGAGCAGGAAGTACTAGCTGCTAAGACTAATCTACCTCAAGTTTTTATTGATGAGAGATCATTAGTAACTACTCCATTCCATGTGCAATTGAATAGATTGCGAGAAGCTGCAAGAGGTGTAGCTAAACATGGAACAACAGGTATGGGAATTAGTGAAACAGTTTTGGATTCACTTGCTTATCCTAAAGAAGTAATAAGGATGGAAGATTTGTTATCTTTCAGTACTATTGTAAAGAAATTACATGAATGTCGAGATCGTCTGATGGTCGAGGCTGAAAGATTTGGTGGCAAACCAAATTTTGATAGAATCGACATTACTAAGGTAGTTCAGCGATTCTGGGATTTTAGTAATAATGTTACGATAGGATCAAAGGGTATTCAAAAAATTATGGCTAAAGGTCCCGTAGTTTTTGAGGGTGCTCAAGGTGTTCTGTTAGATCAAGATTTTGGGTTTCATCCCCATACAACATGGTCTAAGACTACTCCGCATAATGCATGGGAAATATGCAAGGAGTTTGGAATAGAAGCACCAAAAGTTGTTGGTGTTACTAGGGTTTATGCAACTCGACATGGAGAAGGACCATTCCCAACGGAAAGGTATGATCTTGACTTCCCAGAAATTCATAACGCGGGTGATGGATTTGCTGGTCAATTTCGAGTTGGACATTTAGATATAGGATTATTGAATTATGCAAATCAGTGTTGCGGCGGTATAGATTATTTAGCAGTTAATCATATCGATTGCAAACCTGATTTTTATTTTGACAGTACTATGTCAAGACCATTAACAGTTCCATCTAATGTGCATAAGCAAGAAGGTCTCTGTGGACAAATGTGGAAAGTGCTTCCTCTATCTGAGGCAAAGCAATTTCCAGAAAACTTCCCAGAGTTTATTGCTCAGCAGTTGATGACTAAATTATTAGTAACTGGTGGTGGATTAACATACGAAGATAGAGCATTTAGATATTGACTATAAAAAGATACAGGGGATTGATCCCTGTATCTTTTTTTGCTTGAACTTTTGTAAATTGAATAAATTAAAATGGAGTGATTAATGAATAAATTTTTGTTAATATCAAAAATTGTTTGTGAAGCAATGACACCTACAGCGAAAATTTCTGTTAATCTATACGGACTAGCAGATAGGAAAAATTTTACTGAAAAAGATTGCGATCAAAAACAATTGATCAAAGGAATAAAAGTTGAGATGGAGCATACCACAGATCCAGAAGTTGCAAAGAAAATTGCTATTGATCATTTAGCAGAAGAAGGAAATGAAAAATATTATTCTAATTTAATCAATATGGAAAAAGCAACTAAAGAAAAAAGAAAATTTATAGAATTGATATATTAATATGATTTGTCAAATATGCAAAAAAGAAATTTTTAGTATTGGTCATCATCTATGGCAAGCTCATAAAGATAAAAAAATATCTTGTAAAGATTATTACGATCAATTTATTAAAATCGATCCACTAGATGGGAAATGCAATTTAGAAGGTTGTGATAATGAAACAACATTTTCAAATATGAATACGGGATATTTATTATTCTGTTGTAAATCCCATGCTGTAAAAGGAAGCCTAGAAAAAACAAGACAATCAAATATGTTAAAATATGGGACGACTCACCGTTTAAAAAATAGTGCAGAAAAACAAAAACAAGAAGATTCTATGATGCACACCCATGGCGTAACTAATGTTTCTTTTTTAGTTGAAGTAAATAAAAAGAAATCTGAGAAATTGAAAGCAAATTCCCGTTTAAAAAATGAAACTTACTTAAACTGGAGAAAGCTAATTTTAGAAAAATGGGATCAAAAATCAGAAAAAGATTTAAGTGATATTTTTGAAAAAAGATTATCAACAATAATTAAAATATATGGTGATAAAGATTTTCTTTTTAAAAAATTAAAAGATTGGGCATTGCTGAATGGGGTAGAAAACGCCAGTCAAATTCTAGAAGTTCAAGAAAAAATAAAACTAACATGGAGTAATAAAACAATTGAAGAATTAAATTCGATAGTTCAGAAATCGAGAAATACATTCTTCCAAAACCATGGCGTCGATCATATTACACATACTAATTATTTTAAGATGATTGTTATACCAAAAATAAAACAAACTAATATAGAAAGAGGTCATTGGCTACCAGATGATCAAATTTCAGATTTTGAACTTTATCAAAGAAAAGTATATCATCATACCAATATATCATTGCGAAGGAAATTTACTAAAGAAGAACTATTAAATAGAAAACTTTGTGGTACTCCTGGCGGATTACAGGTAGATCATAGATTTTCAATCAAAGAAGGTTTTCTTAATGGAATACTTCCAATAATTATTGGATCTCAATGTAATTTGGAATTTATTTCATGGGAACAAAATGATAAAAAGAAGAGTTGTTGTTCAATTACTAAAGAAGAATTATTTGATTCTTATTCAAAAGAAGCAAAACAAAAAGGAGAATAAACAATGATTAGAAAAATTAAAAAATATGGGTGGACACCAGATCTACCAGATGAGCGTGATATGCCTTTTAGAGCAGCACCCCACATGTTAGCTAATCTCCCACCCAAAGTTGATCTTAGACCTGGTTGCCCAGCAGTATATGATCAGGGAGAATTAGGCAGCTGTACAGCAAATGCGATAGGTGCTGCATATCAATTTGAGCAAATCAAACAAGATCCAGAAAAGGATTTTACTCCTTCAAGACTTTTTATTTATATCAATGAAAGAATAATGGAAGGATCAATAAATCAAGATAATGGAGCTATGATTAGAGATGGCATTAAAAGTGTAGCAGATCAAGGAGTTTGCCCTGAAATAGAATGGCCATATGATATTTCAAAGTTTGCTGCTATTCCACCAGCAGAGTGTTATACTCATGCAATGGAACATCAAGTAACTTCATATATGAGAATCACACCAGTATTAAGTGAAATGAAAGGTTGTTTAGCTGCTGGTTATCCTTTTGTATTTGGATTTACAGTATATGAAAATTTTGAATCTCAAGATGTTGCGAAGACCGGAATAATGCATATGCCAAAAGGTTCAGCGGTTGGTGGCCACGCAGTATGTGCTGTAGGTTATGATGATACTACAAAATGTGTAATAGTTAGAAATTCTTGGGGTGCTGGGTGGGGTGCTGGCGGATATTTTTTCATGCCTTACGCATATATTTCTAATACAAATCTCGCAGATGACTTTTGGACAATTAGAACAGTTGAGTTATAAATGGTTAGGATTTGTGAGTGTGGTTGCGGAAAAGAAATTGTTTGGTCTGGTGGTAGATTCATCCGCGGTCACTACAGCAGAAGTAAAGAATTTAAAGAACGATGTAAACAAACATGTTTAAAAAATCATGGTGTCGAAAATCCTTTTCAATCTGAAAAAATTAAAGAAAAAATAAAGAAAACTAATTTAAAAAATCTTGGAGTCGAGAATCCCGCTCAATCAGAAGAAATAAAAGAAAAATCAAAACAAACATGTCTGAAAAATTTTGGTGTAGAATATTCTATGCAATCAGAAGAAGTAAAAGAAAAATCAAAACAAACATGTATCAAACACTTCGGGGTTGATCATCAATTAAAATCAGAAGAAATAAAAGAAAAATCTAGATTAACAACACGGCATCGTTTTGGAACTGATTATGTTTTTCAATCAGAAGAAGTGAAATCAAAAATTAAAAAATCATATAAGCAAAGATTCAATTTAGAAAATCCCAGTCAATCAAATGAAATTAAAGAAAAAAAGAAAAATACATCATTGATTAACTATGGTGTTGATAACTATTCTAAAACTGCAGAATTTCGTGCGTTTGCTAGAGGTCAGATGATCGATGCAATAACTAAAGGATTAAAAGATGGCGAAAAATTTACTCCTAGAAAGGGAAATAATGAACTTGATTTTATTAATGAATTAAGAAAACACACTTTTTATTTTATTGATAATGATGCAAAAATTCTTAATTATTTTCCTGATGGTTATATTAAGGAACTAAACCTTGTGATTGAATTAGACGAATCACATCACAATTTCACTTGTTATAAAATTCGAGATGATCAAAAAGATATTGATTATAAAAATATAGGATTGAATATATTTCGAGTAGATGAAAAAAATTGGCTAGAAAATAAAGACCATGTTATAAACGAATTCAATAAGTTAGTAGAATAATATTTTGGTTTGCTGAATAAAATAAAAGGAGTTTATAATGGGTATCGATTTTAAATCATATGATAGTGTTATTCTTATTTTTTCTACTGATATGAGTAAAATAGCATTGATAGATAAGTTTGGTAAATTAGATGGTATTACTTATAAAGATAAGACAAAAGTAAACGAAGTTGAAATATCTAAGAGAATTAAAAATGATTTTGATTTACAAATCGACCCATATAAATTCAGAACTGTTGTAACGCTACAAAATATAGATGCTATACGTTATGTTACAATATATATGACTATTGCAGATCTAGAAAAAATTAAAAAAGATACAATAACAGTATCTTCAATTAACAGTATACCAGAGTGTACTATTCCACAATTAAAATGGTTGATCCCAATGTCGATCGACTCAACAATATATGGATGTGAATGTAATCAACTTTTAACTAGATGAAGGAGTAAAAACATGTTAGTACTTGGCGAAAAAATAAATGGTGTAAATGTATTGCATATTGTTATTGGTCCTGAAACAAACATGCAGTTTAATCTTCAAGGTCATTCAAGTCTTGATATCAGCGAATATATTTCCGAATACAAACCTGGTGAGAAATGTATGATTTCTATTAATCGGTGTGACTCAGAAGAAAGAGTAATTCAAATGCTAGAGTATAATAAAACCAGATCAAAATTACAAACTATGATGGATCAGGTTACTAAGCAAATAAATGAGGAAGTGGATGAAGAGCAAGCACCCCCTCAGAAAAATACAAAATCTAGTAAACAATCAGATATACCATGTCCTTTATGTTCTAATCCAAATTCAGCGATTGTAAGAAATGGGAAAACATTCCCATGTGCAATGTGCCAAAAAATAGAAGCTGGTTTGGCAACCAACAAAGTTCCGCCAGCACCATCTATTGAAACATTAGAAGACTTGAGAAAGAAACTAGAACAAGCTAATCCAGAACAGAAGAAATCTATTTTCAAGTTCTATAAGAAAGAAGAGAAAAAAGAAAAAAAGAGAGGAAAAAATGATAACCCAAGTAACGTTTGATCAGATACAGATAGGGAAACAATTTAAAGTTTCATCCGGTATTACTTATCAAAAATTTTCTACAACTGAATCAAAACCTGTATCAGATGCAAAAGGGAAAGCTATTACTAATGGTAGGACATCTACTGCCTTTTATAATTCTAATTTTCTTCTAACGCCTATCAACTAAGGATTATTTAATGAATTTTATACATTTGACATGGAAAGACATCGAAGATAAATGCGATGCGATTGTTACTCAGATTAAAGACAGACACATGCAATTTAATGTTATTATATCTATTGGGAGAGGTGGGATGATTCCTGCTAGAATTTTGTCTGATAGATTAAATATTAGAGACGTTTATTTATACAATATTAAATTGTATAAAGGAATAAACGTAAGAAATACAAAACCAACAGTAGAATCATTTAATCATAATATTGAAAAGAAATCAGTTCTCTTGATAGATGATATTCTTGATTCAGGTATTACTTTAGAAAAAGCTTATTCTGAAATGACGTCTAAAAGACCGGAACGAGTAACAACAGCAACACTGTTTTGCAAGGATTTTGCTGTAACAAAACCAACCTTCTTTTCTACATTATGCAAAAAAGAAGATTGGATTGTTTTTCCTTGGGAAAAGGATGAGACGAAGATCGGAAGTTGATTACTTAGATGTTTCGTCTAGGTTCAATAATTCCGCAGTAAACTTATATTTGCCATCATTGATATAAGATACTCTAAACATGCATTTATGTATTTGAAATACCATTGTTGATAGATGGGAAAATACTTCATCTGCTTCTTGTACAGTAACCTTTTTAAACTTCCCTAATTCTCCAAGATTTATTTCATCTTTCGGAGTTTCATTTTTTGGTATATCTCTACCTGGATTATTTTTCTTTTCGGCAAGAATATCATCTGTAGTCTTCTTTAATTGTTCTGTTGTTTCTTCTACTAGTTTATCTACTTCATTCTCATTAATAATATTCATAATTTCCCTCTGTTCCTTGTTATATACATTTTCCATTCATTCAATTCAAAATGCTGCTCTGTCGAACATGCCTTACATACTGCCATTACACCACTAGGATCATAAAATGCGAACTTGAAAATATGATCCGTACAAACATCTCTTCTACTATAAAAATTAATACTATCTTTTTTTAGAATCGTTTTTAGTTCTTCTCTTTTATTAGAGACAGTATCTTCTATTTCCTGCTGAGTTTTTATAATCTTATCTAATATTTTATCTGCTTCGTATTTACTTTTTGGTTCATTAGTGCCAAGTTTTCCAGTTCTTATATTCTCCCACCGTTCGTCTCTTTTTTGCTTGGCTAATCTTTTCCTTTCTTCTTTTAATTGAATTATTTTTTCTTCAGTCCATTTTTTTGGTCTTCCGTGTGGTCTTTTAGTTTCTTCTGATTCTGCTGGTTCTATCGGTTGATTTGTATCAATAGATTTCTCAATTCTCTTAACTAAATCTTGTGTATTTTGATTATCTAATTTTACTGGTTTGTTAGGTAACGATTTAGATTGGATGGGTTTAGAATCTGCTGGAAGGTCAGTTTTCTTCTTATCACTTCCGAAAAAGATTTTATTTAATTCTGCCTCAGTAAGATCTAGATCATTTTTATTAATTGGAGTATCATCCGCCATTATCAGTTCCGCCATTTGTTGGAGTTTGATTTGTCATTGCTTTTCTTACAAAATAAAAAGTGATGATATTTGATACTATAATAATCAAATTTGTAAATAAAGAAATCACTACAGCAGAATCAATAGATTCTTGTTTAGCAATCATTATTTTACAGACTGTATTTGAAAATTTATAAAAACATATTGCGCCCACAACGGTTAGAATAAATCTGCCACTAAGTAATTTAATCCAACTGTTAGATGTTGCTACATCTTCTGCATCAGGTTCAACAGAAACTGGTTCTGAAACAGAAAGTGCTGGATTTCTTGTTAAAAACCCTTTTCGTTCCACTGGGATTGGTGGGGTTGTTGGCTGATCTTTAATTTCATCGCTCATGATTTTTCTCCCTTTGTAACTTGCCTGAATATGGCAACGACAGCACACATAATTACAAATACAATAAAACCAGAGAGTGCATATAATAAGGTTTTATTTTTCTTATCTAGTTGATCTTTTAATTCTTTGATTTTTTCTAAGCTTCTAATTAGAGTATCTTGATTCTCATTATGAACCTTTATGAAATCTTGATTTACTATAACCCAATCACCTTTGAACTTAGTAGATGTAAAATCACCATCTAATTTAACTGGTTGATCTGAAAATGTATATGTTTTATCTTTTTCAGTTAAGCTATTTGAATCCCATTTTTGTTCAAGTACTTTCGTATCTATATTTCTCATCGGATTTAAATAACTACAAGACGTAAGAAAAATAGGAATTACAAAAATGAAAATCATCTTTAACAAATCTTGTTTCATATCATCAATTCTTTTTTGTTTTTCTTTTCTTATAGCATCAATTACATCAGTATTACCATGTGTCAAAGCTTCATAAAAATCAGTATTTTCTTTGTCACTATAATATTTATTCGCGTCACTTGAAAACCGCCACTTTAATAATGTAGCTTGTTCCTCAGTAATATTTACACCGAGAGATAAAAGATTGCTAAAAATTTCCGTTAACGATAAACTAAATATAGACATATGTATCCTCCTATTAATATGTAAAAAAGGCACCGCTAGAATCTTTCGATCCTAGCGGTGCCGATTTATTTTCAACCTAGAAGGAATCAACAACAATTAAGCATTTGCAGTAATAACGATCTGCTGCAATGATGTAACTGTAATCGGACTTGTTGCTGCAACGATTCCTGCTTTGTAACCATTGATTCTCGATGTCTGGGGTGGGACATGACTTGGGTAAGCTGTCCACTTAATTGTGTTTGCCAGAATTCCAGCATCCAGAAGCATCTGCGATGTTAATCCAGCTGCTGAACCGCCAACTCTCATCGCATCAATTACTGCAATTGCTGCTGCTGCTGTTGCGCTAGTTGCAACCGGTGATCCAGATAATGACATAAAGTTTTCAGCTGTCATTGATTCTCCACCACTTCTTCCTGGTTCATCCATGATTACTGCTTTCTCAAGAGCTTGCTCAGCTTCAAGAACAGGTACACCTTCAACGAGTGCAAGACTTGTTGAACTTGAAGTCCAGTTATTTTGATACTGATAACTTGTGAAAGGTTCTACATCATTTCCAGCATAATCTTTATGCTTAAATCCTGTTACTGTTTGGAATGTACCTTTATCTACAATTTCATAACCAGTTGAGTTATCAGCAATTGTGGTTAAAGGACGACCAGCTTTAGCAACATACTTATATGCATTAGCTAGAGCAATACCTGTGGCTGATGTATATCCAGCTCCGGGTTTTACAACTGTAATTGCACCAGCTAGTGCTCCAGCGCCATTGATGGTATATTGTATAATACCACTAACTCCACCAGGAACATTAAATGTATATACTCCAGGAGTATTTCCTGTTCCAGCTGCATTGATTGCTATTGCTGTTAGTGCTCCAGCTACAGCTGTGGTATTGATCTTACTTCCTGATCCACCAGGAGCGAGTTGGAATCCTGGAGCTGTTGCCCAAGATTGTGCTTCTTCGATCAGACCCTGATGAATCATTCTCAGTTTCTGATTCTTGCTCATTCTGATAATCTTATTATCTGCGAGTGCATTAGCTGGTGTAATTACAACGCCAACGCTAGCTGCTTCACCGATATTACTATTATTAGATTCAACATAACGACTTGTTTTTACTGCAGCAGCTGCTTCCAGCTCTGCTTGGGTAGCTACAGGCAGAATTACCTGTACCATTTCATTTACTTGCGGTGTACTCATTTTATCTCTCCTTCTAGGTTTACTTAATCTAACAGAAAACTTTTTAATTTGTTCTGTTTATGTTTGAGTTCTAAATTCTAATGTGGGACCGATTTTATAAGAGCTGCTTCGTTTATTATTTTGCGAAATTCATGTATAAACGGTTCTTTATTTTTTAACCATTCATTTTCTGAAATACGAAAAATTTTATAATTTTGTTTAATGAAAAATTCATCTCTTTCTTTATCATGTTTTATCTGTTTAGTTGTTTTGTGATGGGATTCATCAAATTCAATATCCAATTTTAATTCTTCTATCAACCCATCTGGATAATATCCAAATAAACATTTATTTCTTAAAATATTGAAATTTATTAGTTTTTGTAATTCATCTAAACAATTTCGTTCTAATTCACCAATACATGGTGTTGGTAGTTCATTTAGATCATATTGTTTTTGAATATGATGTAGCATCGTTTCTCTAGCAATTTTTTTGAATTCTGGTGTTTTTGAAAAATGGTCAACACCATAATGTTTTAATAACGTTTGTTTCTTTTTTTCTTTTATATCATTATTTTGATTGCTACTTTTAGTACCATATTTTTTTAAAGATGTATGTTCTTTTTTTATTTGAATTTCTTTATTTCGTGATGGATTTTCAACTCCAAACTTAATCAAGCACGATTGTTTTATTTTTTCTTTTATTTTGTTCGATTGAATGGGATGTTCAACTCCGAAGTTTTGTAGTAGTGTATTTTTTGATTTATTTCTAATTAAACTAGATTGTTGCGAATGCTCAACACCATATCGCTGAAACATTGTATTTTTTCTTTTTGATATAGTGACAATTGATTGTTTTGAACCTGTTGTATTGTGTCCTATAATAAATCTGTTTCTTTTATTGGTTACTTCTTTACCACAACCACATTCACATAAATTATTCATTTTAATTGACTCATCACAACATCTTTTAGTTCTTTGATCATAGGTAGATTTTCAAGATCGATCTTCTTTTGAATCCATTTTATTTCTATGTGTTCAGCTCGACCACCGCTTCCTTCCCAATTTGCAGGTTTCAGTTTTACATCAATTCCTTCTGAATCAGCTTTATAAATATGCATCATGCTATCAATTCCTTTTTCAGGAATTTTGAACTTGACGGATTTAACTTTCTTTAGATTATTTATTTTCAATCCAGATTCTTCAAATGTTTCTCGTCTAAGAGCATCCTGTTCATTCTCACCTTTCTCAATAGCACCACCCGGAATATCCCACTGACCTTCTCCGCCTTCACCCATCTGACGTCTCATAATTAGTATACAACCATCTGGGCAATAGACTAGACATTTAACAGAATCTTTCTTTTCAAATGATCTTGCTTCTTTTAAAAACTGTTCTATAATCTTCATAAAGTATCCTTTTAATTTATTCAATACTTAAGTAGTTTTTTGATATCGTCAACAGATTCTATAAATCTAAATCTTGAATTTTTATATTTATCAACTCTTTCCATGCAAGTAGAAACAAATTTCGGAGATCTATTATCTTTTAAAATAAGCATCACGGAAAGTTCATCATTAGAAAAACCAGTTTCTTTATAATGTTCTATCTCCATAAGAGAATTTGTAAAAGATTGGACTAGGGTGTTTGCTACTCCTATAATCTCACATTTGATACTTTTAAGAGCAATAATTTTTCTAAGTATATATTGATCAATCTGCTCCCATTCCATTGCAATGATATTTGTAATATTCTGACCTGCTATTTTTTCAAGATCTATTGATTCGTCAGATACCCAATTACATAATATCGGACCTTTCCATGATTTTTTATCTGTTCTAATATTCGCAGGAAATAAAACTAGATCGGTTTCTTTTAAACTCTGAAAGAGGGAATCTCTAAAATCAAAATAATCAGAGTTGTGTAACCTTTTCTTGGTGTAGCACAGATGTATCATTTTTCAACTTCATTAATTTTTGAACTTCAGGATTAGTTTTCAATATATCAATTATCATTTTTTGAGCATATCTATCTCTATCAACCATACAAATTATAGCAGCTAGTAGAGAATTAATAAAATCTTCTGAACTCTTATTGTTAGATAATGCTTTTTGTAAAATGATGTCATCTTTAGATAGTTCTACGAAAGCATTAAATAAATCTGGATTAACAGTGCTCATTCCATTAGTACTTTACAATTTTCTGAAAGACCAAAATCTTTTTTGGTTACAGTAGATTCAGACTTCTTTTCTTTTTCTTTCTTTTTCTTTTCAATATCTTCTTTTTCTGTAGTATACTGTTTCATATTATCTCCTATCTTTCTTTATAATTCCGTTCCCATCAGTACTGTTGATATCTACTGTATATCTTTTCTTTGTCTTGAAAGATGCAGCAAATATAATGTTTCTTATACTGATCGCATTCTTTCCTTGTTTACCAATGATTTTACCAAGGTCTTCTTTAGCAACACGAATTTCAATAATGACTGAATTTTGGCCTTCAATTTCTTGAACTCTTACTTCTTTTTCATTATCAACTATGCTTTTAATAATTGTTTCAACCAGATTTTTCATTTACATTACCCTCTTATGTTTGCAATTTACACACTTTTCTTAACAGGATTTTCAACTACAATCTTATTCTTTAATGATTTGAAGAAATTCTTAACTGATGTTTTTTGATATATCATCGTTGTTAAAAGAATTGGTGTTGTGACTACACCACTATATAAAAGCGCATTTATAATATACGATGATGTTGAACTATTTGAAACTAAACTATGTCTGCTTTTCATTACTATCTCCCTATTTATATTTTTTCGGAATTTTTAATTTATCATTTCGGTTTGGTAATTTCATTTCTGCAAACATTACATTCATAACATTGATTTTTGCAATTTAACCAATTTTTAAAAATACTTTTATCAATATGAAGTGGTGGCATATCATTAATTCTGAAATGGTGCGCTACTAATTCATACATATTATCATAACTATCCAATCCAGTATATATTCTTAAGTGTTTAATAATATCAGGTATTCCAAAGGGTTTTATCCTAGTCGGTAATTTGAATATAATTTTGTCTGAATAATCTTTTAAGTTTTCCGGTGGAATCAGTGTATTTTGTAAAAATGTAGTATTCCACTCTGCTGTATCTTGAGGATATCTTATAGGACATTGATAAGCTACATTTTGTCCTTTGCAAGTAGTAACAAAATGAGCAAATCTATGAGGACAATTACTTTCACATAATTCATTTGTTATTAGAGTAAATTTTGTATTTGGAAAACAGTTAATTGCTTTCTTTATAAAATCCATATTTCTGTTTATTTTATAACTTAAAACAATATCATTAAAACCCATTTTAACCATTCTATCAATATCATTTAGATCTCTGATATCCATTACAGTAGACACTTGGACAGGTATTCCATGATTTTTCAATTCTGTTAAAACAACTATATTTGATGCAATATAACCATGAAATTTAAATTGTTTCCAATATCCAATAAGAGAATCTATGGCACGAGTACTTTCAAAATCATTTAGTATTGGATCATTTGCAGTTACCCATACTGGTATCTCTTCACAATCTTTGATAAATTGTTCGAAGAAATCTATTAATACATAATTAGATCGACAATTTCCTGTCACTGGAGATCCAACATAAAAACTTTCTATATATTCTTTATATTCCATTAATGGTTTAATTCGTACATCAGATACACCAATTTTAAATCTTTTAGTTAACACAATAAAACTCCTTTAATATTTTGTTCTGTTAATGCAATAATCCAACTAAGAATTTATTATCTTCTCCGATCCATCCGGCATTATTTAATGATGGATTATTAGTACTAGTTGAAGCGTAACTTAATCCAGGACCCAACTCTGCTAATGTACTTTTATTCTTATATATTCGTTTTCCGAAGTGATACAATTTTATGGCACCACTTTGAATTTTAAAACTTGAAGCTAAGAATTGTTTAGGTTGAGCTCCACTAAATAAACTACTATGATTTCTGCATGTGCATTGCAATGCTGCATTTACACCAGCATCATTCCCAACCTCCAAATCTTCCATTATTATCGGACCATTTTTTACCATCAGTATTATTCCACCGCCGCCACCATCACCACCATATGAACCAGACATGTCTTCACCATTTGTTCCTGGTTGACTTCCGTCGCCTCCGCTAGATCCGGTAGAATATTTTCCATCTACAGCACCAGCTCCGCCACCACCACCACCGCCAGCTGATGTAACAAAAATACTAGCACTACCACCAGCTCCGCCGGTACCACCAGTTCCTTCTAACTCGCTATTTCCCCCACCACCTGAACTGCCGGGTCCGCCTCCTTTATAATTAGCTATTATTTTGCAGTATTGCTGTATAACTATTCTTTCACTTGCTATTAATTTTACAAATCCGCCACCACTACTACCTGCTGCTCCGCCACCACCGCCACCGCCCGTACCCCAAGGTGAACCATTTCCACCGCTACCACCGCTACCACCATTTCCACCAGTACCATTTAATAATTCTAAATCAGGAACATGATTTGTACCATATAAATTAATATTTGCATAACTAGAAATATTATAGCAACCATTAATTGAAATATGAATTGATCCGCTGCCGCCAGATCCGCTGCCGCCAGATCCCCCTCTAGTAACACCAGACGTACCATATACTCCATCATTACCTTTAGTTCCTGATGCGCCAGATGCACCATCATAACCTGTACCGCCGCCACCACCTGGTCCACCTTTACCTGGTCCACCCGTATATGGTAAACCATGATCTCTTCCACCTCCGCCACCTCCACCACCTCCACCACCACCATGATATCCAGATCCATCTGCTACGATTTGAGCATAGTTAGCAGGACCAGTAGATTCTAAAATAATCTGTCTTGCCATTATAGTTAGTTTTCCAAAATAATCTGCAGTTCCACCACCAAGAAGATCAGTAGTAGTTAATCTTGTTACAGTTAATGTTTTTCCAGCTCTGATAATTAAAGTATCTATATTAGAAAAATTTCCAGATGCTGAAACATTAGCATTGATATCCACTATACCATCAGTCGGAGTGATACCTGGCCAAGTAACTATAGTAGGACTATCGAATCTTTTAGCTTCTAGTACAGTTGGTTCGAATGTTGCGCCATTAGTAGAATAAATCATTATTTCCCCTTAATCATTAACGTTGTTAAAAAATGATCTCCTGATGCATAATAGTTAGTTCCATCAGTTGGAACAGAGCTAATTTTTACATGAAATTGATCATTTTTTACTATCTGTATTTTATCAAAAGTTGTTTTTAAATGTTTAACTCCAGTTGTTGGAATTATCAATGTGTGTGCTGGATCAGATGTTGCTATCGTTGAAAATTGATAAATTGGAGAATATGACATATATTCATTAGTTGTATATGGCCACACAGATTGATATGTCTTTGCTGTATATTGTGTTGAGGTAGGATAAGAAAATAAATCATCATCTTCAACCACAGTTCTTTTAGCTATTATTCTATAATAATAAGTTTTGGCTCTATCCAATCTTATATTAGCAATTGATTCATATCTGCATCTTAATTCTCCTGCATGAGCTCCTGATGCTGTAATCATACAAAACGGAATAGCTATTTCAATACCGGTCACTTTCGCCCAGTATTTTTGTGGATATTGTGGATAAGTAACACCGGTAATATCAGTATATTCTAGATGGGTTGTTGGATCATCTATTTTTAAATCAGAAATATTTTCTGATATCGCCACGAAATATGTACTAGCAGATCCGCCATATTTATTAGTTCCTGTATAAAAACTAGAATGTCCAGGATGTCCAACATATGTTAATCCATCCGGCAAATATCCATAATTATTATGCCAACTTATTATTGGAGTTAATGAAATATTTGTTGGAGTTGCACCATCATATGCAGCACTAGGATAATCAGATACAGGACTAAAGAATGGAAAATATTCTGGAATTGATTTGTATGTTCCGTATTTTCCCGAATTAATAAAAATGGGACCCGGATCTGAAAATCCTGCTTCTGCTTTCCATATATCATAAGTTCTGTTGCTAGCAAAAACTTTTACTGTTCCGCCATTATATGAATTAAAATCATCATAAGCTGGGGGAGCTGATAATGATGCGTTGGGACCACCTCTATCGTCTATCAAATTATAATTTGAAATTTTATAAGATTCTCCGTTATCCCAATCATTTTGTGTTCCACCACTTAAAGTTGCTGTAACAGTTGTTGCAGAATTGGCTGTTATAATTCCACTTGAATTATCTATAATATTATATACTATTTTCCCAACCAATTCATTGATGGTCCATGATTTTGTATTGTCAGTTAGTATAGCTGCGTTATTTGATCCAGTATGACTTCCGACAATATTAGTAAAAGCTAGATAACCTCTGCAAACTAACGTTATACAACCACCTGAACCTGAACCACCATCACCACCTGCTGTTCCAGCACCAGTCCCATTTCCACCCTTACCAGTAGTATTTACACTGATGTAGTCTGGTTGATCATTACCATTCAGAATTAAAGAATTACCACCTGCGCCACCAGCAGCTCCAACTGCATCTGAACCACCAACACCTCTCCATCCTCTGCTATAAATTTTACCATTTATTTGAAGTGAATTTCTTGCTTGTAAAATAATGTATGCTCCACCTGGTCCACCTCCGCCCCCACCACCCCCAGCAGTTGCTCCAGATTTATATCCGCCACCACCACCAGCACCGCCTGATCCCATCATCCCATCCACTTCATTTTCAGCATACACTACCTGATTCACAATACCAAGAGATGGAGAAAATATAAAATCAACACCATTAGCATAACCAGTACCACCAACTATTGCACCGATAGATGATATTGAACCAGCTGTAATTGTAAATTGTATAGTCCCACCTGAACCAGTTGGATTACCAGGAACTGATTGAATATATGTTCCATCATCATAATCAGAACCATTAATATATTGTGTTGCTGATATAATTGTGGTTCCAGATACTGTATATTTTATTTGACCACCACCAGAAAAATTCATATTTCTGCCATTGTAAGTAGTAGGGTCTCTATCAGTAGATCCACCCTTTTTAGCACTTTCTCCAACTACAGCAGAAGTTGCACCCTTACCAGGAAATCCCCATCGATCTAGCATGTAATGAAAATATGGATCTGTACCAGCATTTTTATAATTTACAAAATCTGTACCTGAACCACTTCCTTGAGCAGTAGGATCATTATTTAACCAATCTTTTGTATTTCCGCCATTATTTGCTCCGCCAGCCCCCCCAACTCTTCCATTACTTCCGTTAGTTACGTAACTGGTTGTTCCTTCTGCCCCACCACCATTTTTAGTCCATGCACCTACAGTTAATGGACCAGCAAAATAATATAGTAGTGTGCTCGTAGTAAGTATAGTGATATCTGTACTAGGATCATTAGTTGTAGCGTCTACAATATTCCACCTGGAACCATTCCAATATACAAAAATATTTTTATTTATAGTATCAAGTCTTCTGAATACAAAGTTGCCATTATATTTAGTTGTTAGATATCCAGAAGAAGATGTTTTAAATGGTGCGTATACAATGTATTCACCATTTACTTCGGTATGAGAAGCAAACCCAGATCCGCTAAATCTCAAATATGTTTCACCATCAACAACTACTGGAGTTTTATATCCTTCTGCTGCGCCCAATGTTCCACCAGCACCAGTTCCGCCACCACCACCACCTCCGCCGCCAGGAAAACCACAACCATCACCCATCAATGCTCCATCCACAATTATACTATTTGCTATGATTTTCAATTTTCCGGACTTAGAATCATTAGTTACACCACCATTGAGAAATCTTCTTATATGAACAGTTCTACCGGATTGAATATTAAATGTACCTACATTTTTAAAGGCACCCCATATTATATCTCCATCAGCGGGTGTGATATCTGCACCACCCCAATCTGTAGGGCTATCAAAAGTTCCACCAGTAATATTAGCCATTTTATCTTTCCTTCATCTGTAATGTAATAGTAAAGTGAATTAAATTAGTGAAAACACCAGATCCAAAATTAGGATTGCCGGGTATCCTTAACGTAAGTTTATTTGCTTCTTGAGTCTGAATTCTAGCATACGACGAACCAATAGGATTAATCAAATCAACTTTACAATTTCTGGTAGTTGTGGTTGTTGCCATAATCTGTTATCTCGGTTTAATAGCTATATCAGTTACTAAAGAATTACTTGTAGAAAAAACTTTATTTGGGTGAGTAGAACCATCTAAATTAAAAAATTTTAAACCGCCAGGTAAAGTAAACATTCCACCAGAAGAAATTCTCAATGTAACTACATCATCTGTATTTGTATTTACTTTTTTATAAGAACCTGATGTTTGATCAAGAACTACAAAACTTAATTTGTTATCTTCTGTTCTACTCATATTTCTCCTTAACTATGAATATGAGGCATACCCGTGCCAGTATTAAAATCTCCAGGATTCATAGAAACCCACGAACCGTCAACATAATGATATTTATATATACTAGTGGCATTAGTTAAATCCAAAACAAAACCATCGGGTATTCCATATCCCCATGCATTATCATAGCAACCAGATCCTGTATCACTAAAAATTGATGCTGTAATATAAGTTGCACCTGCACCACCTGCACTAGTAGCGACATATTTTGTTAATAATACATCAACTTTTAATCCATTTGTTGCAACATTAATTGGTGTATCTGTCCAAACATGAACTCCCTCTAGTACACCATTATGCCCACACATACCCTGAACAAGATTATCGGTTGGAGATAAATAACCTTTAGCTTCAAAATGTAAATCTTGTGATCCAGCATTTGCCCATTCTCCATCAGCTCTAAGATATTTATTAGTTGCTGTGATATCGGATGTCACTGGTCCACGAACTAAATTATTTCCAGATGGATTATAAGGATTTACAATTCTAAATTTATTAGTAGGATCATCTGGATTTGTAACAATAAATGCTTTTGCTGGGAATGCATCTCTTGCTTGTGCTAATGTTGCTGCTGGACTACCGGATGCAGCAGTATATGTTAATTTTCCAGTAGATGCCTGAAAAACAATATTTGCCCATGTCCATGATCCACTAATAGCCCAATCAATATCTTCTCTCCCCCATCTAACTTCAAACTCATTATTCATTCGTTTGATACATGTTGGGACACCATTGATATCATTCCCACCAGTCCATGTTAACCAACCAGTACCCAATGTTCCATTATACTCTGTTGGGTTCTGTGGGGTTCTCCACCAAGTACTGTCAGATACTACAAAAATTAAAACACCGTAATCTATTTCTGGAACTCTACCAGTTTTTTCTAAAGTATTAAAAGTAACATCCCAGGTATAAGAAGAGTTGGATGCATTGTACCATCTGTTAAATTCTAAATAATTCTGAACCAATAATGTCCCGCCTCTAGTAGGTTGCCATGTTCCATCTGCCCGAAGGAATTTATTAAACTTAACATCATTTCTATCGGTCTTTGGTCCAGGTACAGTTCCTCTTCCAGTAGGATTGTACGGATTGACAATAGTATAATTTCCAGGACCAATTGATCTTTCAATATAGAATGCATTTGGCCAAGCATTTTGTGCTATAATTAATCCTGCAGCATCGCCAACCCACGTAATGGGTGTAGTAATAACAGCACCACCATCAGATAATCTATGCCATGTCCAATTTGTAGGTTGCGCAGTTGGCCATCCATAAGTGGATACTCCGGTTACTAAAGAATAATCTACTTCAAATCTTTTTGGAGCAACTTCTAACCAATTAACAATGACTTTATAATTGCTAGTACTATAAGCTAAATTAGCTCTAGCTTTGGCTCCTGTTCCAGTTGCATGTATAATTTCAATATCAGGAATTGTTGTAAATGCTCTTGATCCGACGTATGTTATTCCTGTAACTTTACCACCAGAAATTGTAGCTGTTCCTGATTCATATGCTTCATTTTTATCATTCGAATTTATTCTTACAGTTGGTACAGTACCATATCCAGATCCACCATCAACAATTTCAATGGTTGTAATAGTTCCAGTTAACTGAATTCTTGATCTCCAGAATGTATTTGATTCAACAACAAACGCCATTAAATCCCATCCATTATCAGCATCCATACCACCAAGCCACTGTAAGAAATCTATAGGACCATTACCAGTACCTGTTCCAGATCCACCGAGACCTGCTTCCCATAATTTGAATTGCTGATGAGTGGGGAAGAATAATACACCCTTGAAATTATAAATTCTACTAGCTAGAAGATCTAAAGCTATTGAAACATTGGTTGGTTTATCATTCCAGTGTTTCAACTGACTTAAATAAAGATAAGTTACATTTGTTGCATCAATAAATCCCCAATCTTTTCTTTCGGGATAATAAATAATTGCATCAACTGTGTTAACATCGATAAAACGAACCTTAGCAAGAATCATATAATCTTCGCCATAACGAGGATCATTTATTTCTGATGGTTTTGCTAAACCAATATATGCTTTATTAGGATCAGGATTTTTAAAGAAAGAATAATAAAGAACTACATATGCCCACTGAACAATTGCAGGATTTGTATGAGCTCCTGATTGCCCTTTGATCTTTCTATAATGACCTGGATTTTCTCCATCGTCCCATAGAGTAGTGGTTAATACACCGTTTGCATCAAATCCGGCTGAATATTCTGTCCCATCTTCATTATAGTACGTTGTTGCACTTACAGGGAAATCTGTCGGTCCGAATGGTGTTCCACTAATCCAACTATTAGGATCATTATAAGTCAAAGTTAATATGGCAGTATCAGAATCATTTGGATTTACACCAAGCATATTTATCATTGCTTCGTCTTTAATACAAACACCAGGATATACTTTCAACGATTCATGTGGATGAAGTTTTGCTAAAGGAATATTAGTTGGATCTATATGTACTCCCAAATCTGTATCTGGATTCTCTACTTCTGGAACCGAGATAGGATCAATCATTGTTCCTCTATTTAGGATCTTTGTAAGAACAATATTGTCAAGATAAATAGAATGGTCTGAATATGGATCTTGATCATCTAAGAAAACAACAAATTTCAATGCATCGAATGTATTAGCATTATTGTATAGCTGAATATAAAAAGAATAATTCCCTGATGTCGGTGTTTCATATATCTTTGATTCACTACCATATTGAATGAAAAGACGTTTTGGAGTATTAACTAATGTAAATTGAACTTTGAACCAATATCCGATATCACTTATGATAGGGAGCCAAGAGGGATTTGTTGCTTGTAGAATAGCTGTTTCTGTTTTGTGGCCAGTCTGAACTTCAGCTAATACACTACTAGTGATACTGTCCCATACAAAAACTGGACTACCTATACCAACATTCCAATTGCTAGTATAACTTGATAAATCTGGAAATGTTGCATTGATAATAGGAGCGCCAGCAACAACTTCATTTGGTACTCTGTTATTACCTCTTACATCTAATCCCTTGGAAATGAAATCACGATTCTTTTGTCCAGTGACCATTCTACTCAACATATTAACGTTATCACTATTATAAGATGAATAGGGATTAACTGCTATTTCCTGTACAGGTGCTAAAGTGCTATTTGATGATAATCGTCTTGATGGCATGATATAAATTCCTATTAAATGTTGTAATGATTACAAACAGAAGATCATTTTAATTTATTCTGTTTGTTGAGTATTGAAAACTAGTTATCACCAATACTAGATACTCCACCTATGTGTGAAAAATATGTATCACCAACAGAATCTTCCATTGCACATATCTTATATTTATTTGATATTCTTCTAGCTGTATCGCACATAGTATTTTCCGTCATCCTAGAAGTACAATTTTCATTAAAGGGTCCAGTAAATTGATGATAGTTTGATTTTTTCAGATGCGGATTATCTCCATAATAGTAAAAACCACTATTAAGATCAAAAGTTTTAATTTTCAATTTTGCATCTATATAATCATTTTTCAGTTTGATATGTGCAAACCAATAACGAAAAACATAAATATCATCGTGTGATTTTAGAAAATCAATGCCTTCATCTAAATTAACTTGTTTACGACACTCATAATCATCTTGCAGAAAAAAGATAAAATCAGAATCACATTTAGATAATCCATAATTTTGATTTGATGCTAAGTGGTCTTTTCCTGGATTATAATAGAATGAAATATTATTTTCATTACAAAAATCTTCAGTTTCTTTTTTATTTATATTGAATTTTGGTTCTAATCCCACTAGCCATTTAACTGAATATTTTGACAGAATAAGATACTTTTTGAATGATGAAACTGTTCTTTTGAAATAGCATAATCTCTCTGGTTTATTATTGCATAACGTCATAAATATTGTTAGATCTGTTTTCATATTACTCTACTCCATGGTATCACATATTGTTGAATTCTATCTCGTAATTTACATAAATATTTTTGATCGAAATACTGTTCTTCCCATGGTAAATGTAAAGTCAATATATCATACATACTGTTTTTTGAGAAATCAAAATCTAAAAAATCTTTCGCTAGTCCATACCAAGTAAATGGCATGTACTTGAACTTGTATTTCGAATTTATTTTAAAATCAGGATGGCCCTGTACTATTTTAAAATTTAAATCAGATAATGAGCAACACATTTTTTCAGTTAATTTATTAAACGGCGGAATGAAATTCGTACAATTTATATTGTTTTGTTCCATTATTTGTTTCATTAATGCTATCTTATTATGGCAATCATCTCCATCGAATTCATTTCTCTTATGATATAATCCATGTGCTGCTATTTCAACTTCAACGTCGCTTCTTTTTAATTGATCAATTTCTATTAAGTTACATGTTGATGGTATAACTCCAACGCAACAGGGTAAATTTAATTGATGGATAAACTCGAACCACAGATTTTCTCTATCTCGTATTTGATATTTATCATAAAATTTATCAAATGGGTAATCATCAACTCGGATCAACATATTTTTTAATACCTTCGAATAATAGATTTTTGAATTTATTCTCATACGATAAAAAACTTTGAGACGCAGTATCTCGAAGACCATCAACTAAACCACAAAATCCAGACATAATCAATTGTTCATTTTCTTTAATGCTAATTAATGAATTGATATGACGCTTAATCCAATAATTTGAATTTTCATTATCTCTAGTTTGAATCTTTTTCGCTATAGTAAACATCTTCCAATATAAATCTAAATTAGTCCATTCTTCATGATGATTCCCGATAATATGATCTATAACGAGTGTTCTATTTATTTTCTGCAATTCTGAATGTATATCAACATCCCAGTCTTTACTGATAATTAAATTGTCGATGATGTATTTAATTTTTTCAGTTCTATATATTCTAACTCCTATAATTTTTCCGAAAATAGGATCGTTCAGCATAAAAACTATTTCATCTAAATTTCTATTAGTAATTTCTTTAACGAAAATAGGTAATGAATCATCATCAATAAAAGTCATATCATCATCTAAAATTATAACAAATTCTGTTTTCGTTTTATTTACTAATTCGAATATTGCCTTCGAAACTGGAAAAATATTTTTGATGATGATTATATCTTCAGGTTGAGATTTTTGTTTTTTTAGGTTACTGATGGTTTTTTGATATGTTGTACTCTGATCAAATGTCAAGATTCCTATAGTCAAATTAGATATTAAACCACTCATTTATTCAATCTTTTAAAACATTCATTAAAAACTTCACTCATATGATTTGCAAAATTTTCTGGTCTTCTTGCATCAAGAACCATTTTCATATTTCGTTCTCTCATATCTGTTAATTTAACCCAGTTTATTTTAATCCAATTTACTTTGTCTTGTAAATCAGAAAAATCTGCTTTGCATGGAATATATGTTTTATCATTATCATATATGTCAGGCCAACATTTAACAAAACTACTATCGGGTTTTAAAAGAATGCATCCACAAAACAATGCCTCAAAATCTCTATAACACGCTTCTCCATGACCCCACGGAGATACAACAATTTTAGTATTTAGTAATTCATTAATATACTGTGGAGCTGGATGCAATCTTCCATTCCCTGCTATTTTGATCACATTCCTCAATTCATTTATTTTTTTAAGAGCAAGAGTTCTATGATATGTTGATACTAGATTAGTACCATAATCAGTAGTACCTACAAAATGAATATCATTACTTCTTGGAGTATTTAAATGAACTCGAGCAGAAGCGAAAGCATCTAATTTATTATAATGACAGAAAGAATATCCACACAAAATCTTTTTCATATCTTCATTTGTTATTGGTGGAATTGTTTCTGTTAACGATATATTGTATGGATGTTCATTCTTCTGAGGCATCAAATCCCACATTACTTTATTATGGTATCTTCCATAATAATAGGGAGCATTATTTAAAGATTCAGGTCTAAGAATTGTATTTTTAATTACACCCAACACATGGGGTAATTTCAATTCATTTTTTCTGATGATATTAGCTGAATCAGTTCTTTCTAATATGGCTATTGGTGTTTTTGTGTTTAGTATATTATCATCTAAAACAGCGGCATGAATCAATATAAAATCTTCATGATCTTTTACAAATTCAATTCCTTTATCCTTTAAAGCTCTGATATATGGAACATTCAAAGCAAGTGGATTTGATTGATCTTCTTTCGTTAATCTCAATTGTATTTTCATATTATTTCTTTGTAAAAATTACGTATTCCGCTGTATGTTTTTTATAATATCTGTTTTTTAGTGCCATTCGTTTTAATTCTTCTAAACCACTACTTCCGTTAGGTCTAATATATAGAACTCCATCATTATTTAAATGATTCATGCAATCATCTACAAATAAATTCCAATCTTTTTGTTCCCAGAATGACATAGGGACAACTGAAAGAGATGATATCACATCAAAGGTTCCGATATTTTCAGGTAGGGGTATGAATCTCCATGGATCGCCAGGATATCCAAATATTATCTTATCAAATCCAAAAATCTTTTTTAATGGTTCATCATATACCGGATCTGGTACATCTGTTACTGTTACATTATGATTCAGCGTTTTTGCTATATAACCAAGATAACCCATACCACAAGAAATATCTAAAACATTCATCTTCTTGGTTGTACTTAATCCCATTTCTATAGCAAATAAACACTTAGAAGTAAATTCATATTCTGCATCAAAATATTTCAATCGTCCATCGTTATTCGGAAAATTTAAACGAACTTGATATTCCTTTAATGCGGATAGATTGAATGTTTTAATAATTTTCTGTTTTAATATTTGTGGATTATAAATCATCGTTTAACTCCTGCTAGACTAAGGCTTAAAGATGTGATCTTCGGATCTCTAAATCTTCTTCCCTTGTAATGTAATATTTTCGGTTTATGTTTTCTTATCAAATTATACCATGTTCTTTCATCACTATGTTCAGAATTATATACTTTCTCATCAATCGGAAGTACTGAATATCTCGAAGTTTGCATTCTAGCAACATCTGTAAATGAATATTGAACATAAGATATTCTATGATCCTCAACTCCATAACCAGCGGTTTTTAATTGTTCAGCTCTTTTAAACCAATCTTCAATAAAATTATAATAACCAGGTGTTAGTTTGGCAAACCACAACCCTGCTGTTGCTGTCCTATTTGCATATCCTTCACCACTAAATAAACGTGTGATTGCTATATCAAATTCTCTAGTAAACACTTCGCTAATATCGCTAACTAGATAACAATCAATATCTAAAAATAATACGTTTTTATTTTGTCCTTTATTTCGATCAGAATAATCTTTAATAACATCAAGACGCCTGCCTGTTCCAACAATCCAACTATTACTTTCAGGAAACATATTTATTATTTCAACTTTTGGGTTGGTTTCTTTTAAATTCCAATCAGTATATATTGTAACTTTTGTTACGTTATCTGGTACAGTCCAAGAATTGATTACAAATCTATATGAGTCTTCATAATTTCTAGAACAATATGCAAATATTTCAAAATTACATTTAGATAGTGGTTCTATTTTAGTTTGCTGTGACGATGAAATGTTTGGTTTAAATATTGCTCCAGCTCTTATTTGTGGTTTTCTTACTTGATGTGGTTTTTGTAAAACTGGTTTATTTACTCTAGTCATTATCTTAGGACCGTTTCTTGGCGATAAAGATGTTTTCATAATTTATTTTTTCTCATTAATTAACTTTCTAAAAAGATCGTAGTATTTAGAACTCACATATTTCCAATCCCAATCTTTTATTGTTGTTTGAATATTTGTTGATAATACCTGATAATTAGAAACTGCTTTTTTGATTCCATCATATAAAGATTGAACATTCGTATCACACAGATATCCATTTATTCCATCTTTAATTAATTCAGGAGCATTACCAACTCTAGTTGATACAGGAACACAACCACACGCTGCTGATTCTAACATCGTATTTGGAGTTCCTTCTGTTGTACTTGCCACTACATATATTGATCCTGTATTATACCAATAACTCATTTGCTCTTGGTTCATTCTGCTTCTTCCATATGAGTCAGTTAGTTTGAAATCAATTGGTATTCCATCCTTTTTTAACATATTTGAAAGTGGGACTAATATAGAATCATAATTTTTTACTTTCTTATGACCAATAGATCCGCACCAAAGAACTCTGGGTTTTCTTAGTTCGATCGGTTTTCGAACTTTAAATATGGAAGTATCAACACCATTTGAAATTGGGAAGGTTTGTGGATGTTTTCCATATTTATCATACATCTCAACATTATTGATAATAACATAATCTGAATCTCTAATACACCCAGTTAACCAATCATTTGCATAACCCCAACCAACGGTGTATACAGAAACCAATAGAGTGTTACATTTCAAATTCAGTATGTGATTTTTTACTTCCTTAGCATATGAAAAAGCATTCTGTAAAATAAGATCGTGTTTTTTCTTCTTTAGTGCTTCTCCAAAATTTGAACCGATAGATACTTCAAAATCTATGGGTACATGTTTTTGAAGTGCTAAACATCTCCAATAATAGCACCATCCTTCAACATCATATAACAATCGTATAGTGTAAGACATTATCAATTATCCTTTACAAGAATATAACATTTATTTTTTGTTCTATTTGATATTTTATTATACAATAGATTAGATATTCTAAGTTATCCGAACAAAATAAAAAGATTTTGGTGTGGTTAATTTAATGGGATGTAAAGGGGAATTTAATATGGACGGAGCAACTATAACGCAAGCGTGGATGAAGTTTTTTGTTGAAATGATTGTTTTATCTTTAACCGGCATAGCCGCTACAATTACCGTTCTTTTAAGGAAGAGAATATCCGATGGATTTATTTCTTTTGCAGAACTACTTCAAGAATGGAAAAACAAAAAAGGCAATGAGGTTGTTCCTATTGAACAAGTAAAAAGAGATATTAGAATTTATGATATTCTTGCAGATTTAAGAAATAAAACCGGATCAGATAGATCATTTGTTTTTCAATTTCATAATGGAAGTGTATTCACAACTAGAAATCACGTTTGGAAAATCACAAGAACTCATGAATCAGTAAATACTGGAATTAAACCATGCATCGGCGAAATGGGCAATATGATTTCTTCTGGCGTTCATGAATTACTGCTTCCTTTATGGGATACTGATTTAACAAACAGATCAGGAATTTCAAAGATATCGCCAGATAATTGTGGTTGTACTTCAAAAGATAATTGTAATTTTCCTCATGGCGTATATCTTTATAATGTAGATAAAATGACAGAAGGTTATGTTAAAGGTTTATTGATGGCAGCTGGAGTTCAATATTTAGTAACAACTCCATTATTAGATTCTGAGAGCAATAGAATTGGATTTATTGGTTTAGATTTCTGCTGGAAAGAAGCGAATATAAATGTAGTTAAAAGTAGTGCAGAATTTATCTGCAAAGCTGCTACTATCATATCTTATGAATTGAAGAGAATTGTTTAAGCTTTTTCTGAAATTATTTTCTCAAATTCATTTATTATTTTTTCTTTATTTTCTAACCAATCTTTTTCTTTTATTCTTAATAATGTTAATCCATAATTTTTATAATCTTCATCTTTTATAAGATCTCTCTTTTTAGCATATTTATTATTATGATAAGATTCATCTAATTCAATTACAATATTCAATTCTTTGATATAACCATCTGGAAAATAATTGATTATTCTAGCATCATTATCAATAAAATAAGAAGTATATAATTGAAGTTCTCGGATTACTGAAATTTCATTATTCCCTTTTCTGGGTGTAAATTTTTCTCCATCTTTTAATCCTGCTTCAATAGCATTGATCATTTGACCTCTAGAAAATTCTCTAAACTCTGAGGTTTTAGAATAATTATCAACACCATGATTTTTTAAACAAGTGAGTTTGCCTTTATGTCTAATTTCTTCAGAACAATAAGGACTAGTACCCCCATATTTTTCAGTACATGTTCTTTTCTTTTTTTCTTTAATCAAATTTGACTGATTGGGATTTTCAACACCGAAATGATCTAAACTAGTTTGTTTCTTTTTTTCTTTAATCAAATTTGATTGATTGGGATTTTCAACACCGAAATGATCTAAACTAGTTTGTTTCTTTTTTTCTTTAATAGAATCTAGCTGGTTTGGATTTTCAACACCGAAATGATCTAAACTAGTTTGTTTCTTTTTTTCTTTAATCAAATTTGACTGACTGGGATTTTCAACTCCGTATCTTTTTATACATGTTTTTATTTTCTTTTTTTGAACTTTTTTAGATTTCAATGATTCAGATATTTTTCTTTTTCTTTCTTCTGTAAATTTTTCTCCTATCCCATTGTGACCATAAATATATTTATTTTTTGGATCAGAAACCTCTAAATTACATTTACCGCAAGCACAAATTGGGTTCATTATTGAGATTTTTTCTCCCATTCGAAAAATATATTCTCCCAACTTTTCATTGAGTTTTCGATTCCCCAATCCCTTAATAGGCGTTCTCTTGCATACCCTCTTATTTGGTCTCGTAATCCTTTATTTTGTGCTAATAAAGATGACTTCTCTACAAATTCTTTAGTGTTCTTGCATAGCATGCCCGTGATATTATCATCTACTTGAAGCTGCCAACCGCCTCTATCATTAACCACCATTATAGTTCCTGATGACATTGCTTCAAAACCAACTCTTGGTAAGTTTTCAAATGTATCAGCTGATAAAATCATTACATCACAAAACTTATAAAAATCTTTTTGACTTAAAGTTCCTTCTCTAAATAACTGTATATAGTTTTTATAATAGTTAGCTTGGATACCATCTTTCACAACCATAGATAAATCTGCATTTTGAACATGATATTTATCTTTTACTCTATTATCCCAACCAAGAATAATACCTGATTTTTCTTTTTCTGATTTCATATTATCATATATAAATAATTGATCAGCAGAAAATTTTGATAGATCACATCTTGATATTCTTCCGAATCTGAAATGATCATCATATCTAGTTTCATAAAATGGAAATGATTCTGTATCAAAATATGGTCTAAACATTATAGGTCTATAGTTTTTCATAGCCTGTAAATTTTTAGATATCTTCTCGAATGCATGATTTGTTTGATACAAATGAAAATCGATCAATCCTTCATATTGGCATTGTATTTCTTTTTGAAAGTTGAAGGTCATGCAATTTACAAATGTGGTTGTTTTAGCAAATTTTTTAATATGCCTTAGATTTTCTAAAAATGTTCCGTTACAAAAGGAAACACAGTGCATTCCTTTTACTTCATACCATTGTCTAGATTTTAGATAAACGCAACCATATTTATTTTCTAGATCAAGTGCTTTTAAATTAGGTAATATCGGACCAGTATGGCAAATATATGTTTTGATCCCCATCTTGGTCCAGCATTTAATCTGGTCAAGTAACTCAGTATCCGCACCACCACACAAAGATGGGTGACCAATAACACAAATTTCTTTTATCATAAACTCCTTTACGATATATTATATATCAGCAACATTCTCCATTATAGTTGTTCCATTAGGAGGCATACCAATAATCTTTAATGTTTGTTCTTCTATAATGGTTTTCAATCTCAGAAATTCAGAAGACATCTTATCATATGTGGGATAGTCTGTAGCTCTCATTTGTAAAAGATATTGCATATTTTGAGCAGCTGTTGTATTCTGAACTGTAATAGTATAGTCTGGTGTAATAAATCCAATAGCTCTTAATGCCGGTGTCCACATATTAGCTAAGAAATCAATATATACAGTTTCTAAATATTTTATTTCAATTGGTTTAGAAGCTTTCCAATTTGCCATCTCTACTTCCGTTTTTTCTGATTCTGCTGAGATTTCAGAAGCATCTATGGCATCTTTTTCTTCTTGTGTTTTTTCAATCCAAATTTGATTTCCATAAGAATTTAATCCGCCATCTGTTTTATATTTTGGTGGGAGATTTTCTATTCTGAGTTCTTCTTCGGTCTTCAATCTAAGTTTACTATTCTCAAGAAACAAAAGATTCGTTGGTGTATTTATGAAATTCCCAACCGGCCATGCTGCACCTGCTGGTACTTCTTGTCCCCTTTCAAAAATTATATTTCCTGCACTATCTTTTATTGCGTATATCATATTATCTCCTTAATGTTTCTCTAATCTATTTACCACCCAATTTCTAGGTCTCATTGGTTGTCTACGAATATCTTTAAGCATAGATACAGATATTGATGGTCCTAATAAATTAACATACAGTTTACCATTACCCGTAAAATATGTTGTATTAGTGTACGTTACTGCATTTGTACCATATGTTCCTGCTGGCTGAGGTATGTTATTAAGATACAGGTATTTGATTGTATTAGTGCCATTGATCAAATTGTTGGTAGCTCCAGATGCAATAAATAACGGCATATTTGTGGCAGTGATATTATTTGTAAAACTCATTACTCCACTATTAATATATGCATTGCCAGTCCATGTATTACTTGCCAATAACATTACCGTATTACTTCCAGCCTGCGTCAATGTGCCAATACCCGCAATAGCACCAGTAAGTTGTTGCGTAGTATTAGCTATCATATTATTGAATATCAACGAACCCAAATTGGTTATGATGCCTGAATATACATAAGATGCCCCCAATGATCCAGAAACGCTAAGAGTTCCGTTGCTAATAATTGTAAGTCCAGAATACGTATTATTGCTAGAAAGTACCTGTGTGCCTGTGCCTAATTTAGTAAGGCCTCCAGCGCCAGATATAACGCCAGCAAAATTACCATTCCCATTTGCATTACCTAAATTAATTCTATCACCAATAGCGGTCATTACATAACTTCCATTACCACTTAGCGCATCAAATGTTTCGGGTTTACCACCCTTAGCATGATTTAATGTGCCATTTACCGTAACAGTGCCGTTGGATGGTAATAGATTACCAGTAGCCGTCCAACCTGATCCTAAATTCAGGATACCACCAGTATTGACAGTAAGATTACCTAGGAATGTATTGGATATAGAACTGTTAGCAAGAGTATTAAACCCTATTGCAAATCCACCCAACGATGCAATAGTAACATTACCCGTACCCGTTATTCCGTTAGTAACGGCAAATCCAGATGCTGGTGTTGGTGACAATGTAAGATTACGATTATTTAAAACTATCTTATTATACGCCGTTAACGAATCAGCAATTGTTAAATCACCTAATCCCGCAAGAGCTGTCATTGCACTATTAGTAATTGCAATGGTTAATGTAGCATTATTAGTCACGTTTAGTATTGGAGCTCCTAATGCTCCGTTAGTAAATGTTATTCCATTACCTGCTAATGTGTAGCGACCAGCAGATACGTTCATTTGGTTAATATAAAACGGTACAGATATATCATTAGTTACTGTAATTGTTCCTGCAGTCATAAAATTTAGTACTGCGTTGGAATCACTTATCGGGACACGATTAATAGTAGATGTGGTATTCGTCCAGTTACCATCTATATTCCAATTCCCACCAACCGAATTAGTCCAGAAGTAATTTGTAATTGGACCATAACCCACATTAAGAATACCATTACCTGTAAAATAT